>Ga0209417_1002190_pt1 | contig 31514 bp, 21 predicted proteins | sample RifGroF2_FD_184002 | JGI IMG/M metagenome (GOLD analysis project Ga0209417, IMG submission 184002) | Groundwater microbial communities from Rifle, Colorado, USA - Groundwater F2 (SPAdes) (version 2) | ecosystem: Environmental > Aquatic > Deep subsurface > Groundwater | place: Rifle, Colorado... | reverse complement strand
ACATAGCTTTATCTCCAATAGGTGGTTTATTTTTTTTCCACCTATAATAATGCTATGTCCTTTTTTTGCAACCTACCTACTCATTTACCGGAAGAGCCGCATATTTGGCACGCATTTTGGCACACAGGTGTGTTTAAGCAGCCGGTAAAACCGATTTTATAAAAATAGCTAAATAGCAACAATACTACTTGACATAAGTGCAATTAGTGCCGATAATGATTGTATGAGCTATGAATATGAAAGAATAAATAGTGCATTACAGTTGCTGGATGGCAGATTAAAGATGAACCGAAGCAGAAGTTTTGCGCTCGTAGTCTGCGGCGGCACAGCTCTCAATGCCATGCACCTGATACAGCGAACCACAAAGGATGTGGATATAGTTGCTTTGATGGATTCCAACAATCAACTGTTAGACCCTGCTCCTCTGCCGGAAGAACTGCTGGTTGCAGCTAAAGAAGTCGCTGACACACTAAACCTCCCCCAAGATTGGCTTAACAATGGCCCAAGCAGTGGAGATGGTGGACTCTTTCGACTGGGATTGCCTGATGGATTCAGGGATAGGCTTGTAAAGAATTATCAGGGTGAAAAACTGATGGTTTACTTTGTCAGTAGATTGGACCAGATACATTTCAAGCTGTATGCTGCCATTGATCAATTTGGCAGTTATCATGCATCAGACCTTAAACAGCTTTCACCTTCTGATGAAGAGTTACTTAGGGCTGTTAGGTGGGCATCAACACACGACACATCAGAAGGATTTCAAGGGGCAGTAAAATTGTTTTTACGGGAATTTGGCTATGAACGACTGGTTGATAAAATCTAAAGACCAATTCCAGGAGCAGATATTTGATTTTCTCTGGCGACAATGGAGTACGCTGGGAATTGCCGGCAGAGTTGAATCGAAAGACAATCGGATTATTGATATAGAGGCATTATTGTTGTTTTCGCTAAGTGCCTGCCGATATGAGCCGCGTTTGTTTGACGAGATTATCGACTGGTTGTTTCAGAACGGTCAATTTATCAATGTACAACGATTACAACAGATACAACTGAAATATGATTTCAACTGTGGTCCGCAAATCAGCACTATCGCGGAGCTTCTTGCCAAAAAATCAAATTATAAGCTTAAATGGTCGGGCCTGGCTAAAAAATATTACCAGGAAGATAGAGAACATTTATTCTTTGATAAAGATGGCAGCCCATTACCTTGCCCGGCAGATAAAGATGCCAATCCGGAATTTCTAAGTCATGGTTTAAAGAGAGGGCAGATTAATTTAAGGGGGTATTCTCAGAGTTTTGATTTGCAAAGCCCAGCGTGCCTTTTACTTCGTTTGAGAGCATTATTAGGTATCAATGCAAGAGCCGAGATTTTATGTTTATTGGCATCGGTAAAAGAGATGTATCCAAGCGAAGCGGCCAGACTAACTGCTTATTATCAGAAAACAATACAGACCACTCTGGTTGAAATGGCTCAATCTGGCGTAATTCTGACGAGAACTTCCGGACGACATCAGTTTTATAAATTAAAGCCCGGCGTACTTGATGCACTGTTAAACTCCAATGGCAAATCTCCGCAATGGATTAATTGGCCACCCTTGTTTAGGACAGTTGAAATCATCTGGAGAAAGTTATGTGAACTCTCAAAATATGAGATTGACTCACTGCTACTTTCTTCAGAATTAAAAAAACTGATGTCGTCCATCCATAAATACTGCTCTGATACGGAGATTAACGAAATCCTGATTGATGAAAATCTTCCAATAGAAGATTTCGACAAATGTTTTCGCAATTACCTTTTCTTGCTTTCCAGCCGATTGTTTTTCGAAACGACTAACAAGTAGCTTCCAAGCCACCTTTGGACGCTTGGCTGAAAACATCTTTCCCTTTAACGCCAATCTTCGCAGGCTGGCGGCAAGGCCGCTGGACTTGAAAGTATTGAGAACCATTTTTACGATTGCCTGCAACTTCATGCTACTTCGCCCCTGTGCAACACACAATGGCCATACAAATTTGTAAACGAGGCTCAATGCAGCAACTTACCATATCGCCCCGCGCTACTTGCCAGGACACGAACATGCCATACACCTTAAACATTTACGCATGCATACCGCCGTCCATCAGTATGTTTTCGCCATTGATATAGGCGCTGGCCTGCGAGGCAAGGAACACTACCGTACCCTTAATGTCATCGTTATTTGCCATACGGCCAACTGGAACTTTTTTCGTGTAATTCTTAAGGAACTGTTCTGGTTGATTAGCGAAAACTCCGCCGGGGCTGATTGAATTGACACGGACTTTTTTATCGGCAAGTACCCGGCACAGATATCGCGTCATCGTGAACATGCCGCCTTTGTGGAAGAAATAATCCGGAGGAGGATTTCCCATATCAGTACCTTCGTAGTTGGTCAGGTCAGGGCCGAACATACCCATCATCGAACAAATATTAACTATCGAGCCGCCGCCTGACTGGCCAATCAGGTCGGCCATCTCACGGGTAATATCAAACATACCGGTCGCATTGACTCGCATGGATTCGGTGAACTGCTCGAGCGGAGATGTATAGGTTTTCATCGGACGCAGGACGGCGTTATTGACAAAAACATCAAGTCTGCCGAATTTTGCCTTAATTTCATCTTTAAGTTTAAGTACAGAAGCATGGTCGGCCTGATCAACATACATTGCGGTAATGTCAAGACCTTGCTTTGTCATCTCACCTATAACTTTATTTGCATCTTCAACAAATGGTGAGGCTGTAATAACTTTGGCATCCGCTTCGGCAAGGGCCTCTGTGATACATCTGCCATACTTGCCTTCGCCGCCGGTGATGAGACATACTTTATTTCTCAAGCTTAATAATTCTTTAACGTGCATATTATTTGTCCTTACCGTAAATACTCTGCGATTGTGTTTGAGGCTGTGATGATTTATTAAACGCAGCCACGATGGGATTGAAATATGTTGTAAGACCAACCACATCGGCACCGGCACTAATGAATTGATACCCCATGTCGATAAGTTCCTGCAAATTGCCTGTTCCGCCGACTGTGCCTGCGAATTTACCTTTTTTATTTGCGACTTCGGCGATTCGCTTGCGAGTCTGGGCAATCAGAGGATTATCCCATTTGCCGGGTGTGCCTATACCCTGACTAAAATCGCCGGGGCCAAAGAATATCATATCAATGCCCGGCAGTTCACATATCGCCTCAAGGTCATTCAGTGGTTCGGGGTCTTCGATTTGCACCACAACAAAACGCTGTTCATTGGCGGTTTTGATATATTCATTAAAATCAACCAGACAATACTTGCCATCAGAATTGCCGCCGTCAACAGCCCTGCGGCCTATCGGATGGAATCGCGTCTGCCAGACTACTTTTTTGGCATCTTCAAGACTCATTACATGAGGAACCATAATGCCGGAAGCATCGGCTTCCAACGGCTGGATATGCGAACTGTACGAGCCTCTTGCAACGCGTACCATTGCATCGCAATCGTGAATCTTGGCGGCGCGAATCTGATTTTCAATTGTCTGCCAGTCGGTAGGAACATGCTCCATATCGAGCCATACGCAGTCAAAACCGCACATGGCGGCAATTTCTATGACGCGAGGGTCTGCGAGATTTATTTTAATACAACTGGCAACCTGACCAGAACGTAGCTTCTTTAATACTCTGCTTGGACGCATCTGCATATCTTTATTCCTTATTTTAATAAAATCGTTTTGCCGCCCTGCTCAAGGCTGTCTTTGCCTGCGATGAGTGTGCGGATAATGTTTTCTGTTTTAGCAAACTCAAGTCTGCTTTTGCCCTGCTGCACAGAGCGGACAAATTCAATAATGTTATTGCGAAACATAGCATACCAGTTTTTATATTCGAGCAATCGCCAGCCCGTTTGACCAAAAACTGAAATCTGAAATGTCGGCGTAATATCGTAGAATAAATGCACCGTTGCAAGAACGCCTGTCTCAAACTCTATATATACTATGTCCTTATGCGAGGAACTGATGTGCCGAACGCTCACTGTCTTTGGGTCGTCAAGTAATGCAAAGAGTCCTTCGAGCATATGCACACCATATTTAGCCCAGTCTTTTTTACCTACTGATGTGGCAAGCTCAATTTTGCCAAGTGATGTCATCTCGGTTTTTACCGATTGGCTTTCTGTCGCATATCGCATTGATGAGCAGGACATAAGCAATTTGCCTTTTGAAGCCTGCTGCTTAAAATAGTCAAGGTCATTTGTCGTTATCGCAAGCGGCTTGTCAATAAAGAGCGGCACATTAGCGTCAAGAAACGGCTTTGCCATCGCAACGTGATTTTCGGGGTCATCGCGAGTCAGCATTACCGCATCGACCCTGCCTATCATACCCTCAAGCTTATCGACAACCGTATCTATCAAACAGGCTTTTGAGATATGCTCCGCAATCTTTCGTTCCTGCGCCCAGATATGCGTTACTTTTGCGCCTTCAATACCAAGCGTGTCGCGATTGGCAGATAAATAGACAGGGATTCCCGCATAGCCGCAGTTAGCCATTTCCTTATCATTATACTGACCATTGACAATAGCCGACCACGAATATGGGTGGCCATTACCTTCGGACATACCTATAACACCAAGTTTAAGCATATTATACTCCTAACCCGGACAAGCCGGAACCAAAAAAGTTATTGTCATTATCATTTCCATCTCTTAAAATAACACCATACTAAAAACCCCATAATGGGGAATATTAGCGTCCGAGCCCAACGCATTCTATGACCTGATTATTTCAGGAGGCTTCAAGCCATAACCTTTTCAAATGGACTCCATAGTACAGTTTTATTTTTGTCTGCCCCTTCAACCCTGTTTGGGAGAAAGGGGGTTTTTTATTCGCATTTCAAAATTTTGATACCATTTTGCGCTCAATTTCATTTGTAAGAGACTATTTTGTCCAGCCCTTTCGATCCCACATTGCTATATTCAAAAATTCGGGATCAGGGTAGGCAAGTTGTTTAATTTGAGCAAGCATCATATCATCAAGATATTCGTCATTTGCCAAAGCAACTGCCTTATTCAAAAATTCCATTTTATCAATACCGACCAGCACCGATGAGATATCCGCAAACGAAAGTACAAACTTCGTCGCCAAATCCGAAAATGAACGATTCTCGCCACCAAGCAATTTCAAAAACTTCTTGCGATGCTCAGCCACAGAATGCAGTTTTTCATGAGTAAGGTTAACGCCCGTGTCGGTCAGGATACCACGCATCAGCACAGAACGCACCATAATACCGATACCTTTTTGCCTTGCAACAGGAAACAACTCCGCAGCGGATTGATCCATAAGATTGAATGCCAATTGCACGACATCCCATTTGCCAGCTTCACATGCCAGCTTGGAATCGGCAAAGCCATATGTGGAAACACCGATTGAGCGAACATATCCTTTTTGTTTGATGGCCTCAAAAGTGTCGGTAACTTCATCGGTTTTCAATATCTCTGTGTCGGCACTATGTATAAGATACACATCCAGATAATCTGTCCCAAGCATCTTGAGACTGGTACGCAGAGATTCTTCGACAATGACGGTAAAATTCGCCCCTGTGCGAATTTTACCGTCAGGCAAACGCAGGTGCGGACACTTGGACGACAAAACAACCTTGTCCCGCATCCGGCTAAATGCCATTCCCATGCGTTCTTCAGAGCAGCCGTACATACGGGCAGTATCAAAAAAAATTATCCCCGAATCAACCGCAGCTTTGAGCAAATCAATCGCAGCAGTCTGCGGCATCAGCTCTTTATGTTCGCCATACGGCAGACCTATTTCAACCCCGCCAAATGCAAGCTCTGAAACCATTATTCCAGTTTTTCCAATTAATCTTTTATTCATGACTTTTCTGTCTATTTTCTGCACCAATCACCTGAAACTGTTGTCTTAAACAACTGCTTCACATAGTTTCGCTGACCATCGTTCCACCGATACATTCCGCTACACGCCATTGCATGTTGTCGAGGAATGACTCGTAACCATTGTCGTGGCTGGCAATTCCATGTAGATTTATTCATTTTTTGTCAGCTATGAGTTTAAATCAACGATTTCGACGACTTTTATAGTGTACTATTTTTGAGCCGTAGTTTCAATATATCCATTGGTTGCGAAATCTTTATTTTTTAAACTCCAAATAGTCAGGTTTTTATTCTTACTAAGTTCATTCGGCTTAGAACACAGTTGCGACAAAAATCCGATAAGTATGACCGTAAAGAATCCAGGGACTGGAATCAGCATATAACTAATAGAATTGCCTGTTCGTTTACTGATTATATACCAAAACACCATAGCCACGGTAATAACCCATCCGAGGAGTATAGCGATGAAAGCATGGCTACCGTTACATCTCGGAAAAACTACACCTATAAAAAATACTGGCGCGATAACCGTGCCCATGGCCATCCAAATACTTGAGGCCTCAAAGATTGTTTCACCAAGCGAGCGGGATATTATGCTTATTGCAACCGCTAATCCTATTGCAAGAAGGCCTATCAAAACAACAAATATTCGAGACACTTTTACTTGTGTTTGTTCATCAGCACTGCTCTTAAAAAATCTCAAATAGAAATCTTTTGTAGCTACTGCGCTAAGTGCGGTCATAGCTGATCCGCTGGTTGATATCGCAGTGGCTAACAAAGTGGCAACAAAAATGCCAGGCAATGGCACGGGTAAATTAAATCTTACAAATTGGAATAAAGCCATATCCCCGGCAGGATTGCCTCCCTTCATCGGATGTTGGCCAAAATAGGCAAACATACATAATCCGAGAAACCATAAAATCGACACGAGAGGGATCATTATGAAAATAGAACTCAAAAAAGATTTGCGAGCTTTCTTATATGAACTGGTACTCAACAATTGCTGAATGGTAACTTGGTCTGCACTGTTCAGGAACATATATTGTGCAATAGCACTGAACAGTAACAACCAAAAGGTAAGTCGCACATGAGGGTCGAAAGAGAAAAAATTCGAATCCATTGTTAGCAAATTAAACCCACGGTTATTATTAAATGCATACTTAATAACACCAAGCGGCCCACCTGAAACTTGGCTTAGGCAAATCGCAATCGTCGCAATTAGTCCAAGACAGAGGGCAGCAAACTTTAGCACATTTACCCAAATTACAGCCTTAAGTCCTCCCATGGCACAATAAAGAATAGCAATTACTCCGATGCAAACAATCGATGCCGGAATGTACCACTCTGCGATTCCCTTAAATACCATAGCACATGAAAATAATACCATCGATAAATATGAAAGTCGCATTAAGAAGAAAACTGCACTGATAACTCCACGGATGCGAACATCAAATCTACTTTCAAGATAAGTATATGGCGTAAAAGTTTTGACAGCAAAATAGAATCGCATAAAAAGACAAAAAAAAGCAAGCCCAGTAAAAGGTATAAATAGTTCTATGAGACAATATCGTATCCCATTATTATAAGCCTCTCCGGGTATGCCCACTACGGAAATGGTGCTCATGACCGACATTACATAAGAAATACTCGTTGCCCACCACGGCATTCTGCTACCACCAAGCAAAAAAGCATCAGTACTTTTTTCTTTCCTAGCAAAGATACTACCTATAAATATTACTATGAAAAGAAAAATAGCTATACAACTGTAATCAAAAATTCCCATACCAGTTACACCCGACTTTCACGATAAATGGCAACATTAAATAGTTTACTACTCAACTTGACTGACTTTCCTAAAAGCTTTTGACGAATATGGACAACAACACAATAAAAACAGGCTTTTCATCAGACTGGCCATTGATAATCGCCGACCATGAATACGGGTGGCCGTTACCTTCCGACATACCGATAACACCAAGTTTAAGCATAATTTTTCCCTTGAAATTAACAATCGGCTACCAGATGGTCCAGCCACCATCTATCACTATGTTCTGACCTGTGATGAAACTTGAAGCATCTGATGCCAAAAATACTGCAGCACCTTTAATCTCGTGGGGCTGCCCAAATCTTCCCATTGGAACTTTTTGAGAAATGCGTCTTGCAAATTCGGGCAATTTTTCAGGCAGGTCTCTCTGCAGAAATGGCCCAGGACTTATACAGTTGACACGAATATTGTCTTTTGCCCAGTACACCGCCATGTATTTTGTCATGTGAATCACGGCGGCCTTTGCGGCCTGATAAGTTATCGGGGTTGGCTTTGTGACCCCGGCATAGACTTCCGGGTACCCTGTGACCATTCCGTACATACTGCCGATATTTATTATTTTCCCACCGCCGATTTTGCGCATGTGCCTGACCGCAGTCTGAGCGGCAATCCCGTATGAACTTGCGCCGTTATGAAACGCCTTGTCGAAATCGGCAAATGTGGCTTCGTCTATTTCCGGTGACGGACCCACATAAGCACAATTCACAAAAACATCCAGCCTGCCCAAATCCGATGTAACATCGTCTATGCACTTCGGCAACTCGACTTCACGCATTACATCGGCTTTGTAGCCCATAACATCCAGACCGGACTGTTTAAGCTCACCTACCGCCTTGTCAAGATACTCCTGGTTGAAATCGATAATAGCCACCTTGGCACCGGCCTGCGCCAGGCCTTGACTGATTGCCGACCCCAACCATCCGGCTCCACCTGTCACAATTGCACATTTGCCCTTCAACCCAAATAATTCATGAGTATTCATTAAACTTTCGCCTTATTTACCCTTGGAAAACGCCTCACCTGGGATAACATTGATCTGCCTCCAAGTAAATAGTCAGACGTGTTCTTTTCTAATAAACAATGATCCCAAAAAAACTGTGAATAACAAAAATACTGCCATCAAAATATAATTAGCAATTGAATAGTTAGAACTATTATTGTATCTATCATTTTCCGCCTTTCATAAAAAACTATTATTTACAAATTCAATTTTTTTATGGGTTCAACAACTTTGTCGTTTATGACAATTTCAATTATATCATTTTCAAAAGTATTCTTAATTTTAAATCTAACGATTGCCTTATCATCTTTTAAATCAGTTCCAAGTCTAAAATCTATAACGACAAATAGGGTAACCTCATGGTGTATGTTGAATAACAAAATCGACAATCGGTTTCGGGTCGGCCAAGCCGTGTTCATGACCAATACCATGCTTGATGATGACTCGGATTTGACCGTTTAATTGTCGATAACATTCAGCAAACTTTTTGGTATTTTCTTCATATGGAACGATCTTGTCAGCATCACCACAGACGTGTAGCAGTGGAATATTAGCTTTGGCCAGAGGTTCCAGATTGTTGATAGGGTTTTGATTAAAAGAGGTTGCTTGTGCTTCGTTGATTCCATAGCTTTCCAGACACCGTTGCCAGTTTTCTGAGTCGCGATTAGCACTACCAAACCCGCCCGGCCAACTTCTAATGTCGCAGACCGGAGCATCGGCATAAATGCAGCTAACCTTTTCTGGATTCTTTTTGGCCCAGCTATAAACGATAAGGCCTCCACGGCTAAGAGCCTCCAGAGCAACTTTATGGCACAAACCATGCTTTTGTGTCAAATACTCATAAAAACAGTCAAATATCTCAATGGCCTTTGTCGAACCAAATAAATTACTGACGTCTATATAAGCCAAATGGAAGCCTTGTTCAAGCAAAGCGATATCAACTTGTGGCTGATGGCCGAAAAAAAGTGCTCGCCATATCCAAGGTTTCCCAGGTAAGGAGGTTTTAGGAGTTACAACGAAACACTGTTTGCCACAAAGGTAAGATTCATATTTCTTAAAACCATTCCAGTCGGAGCAGGGCCACGTGAAGTTCGTCAGCCCAGACTCCTGCTTGATAACTTCTGCATTGTTGTACTCTGCCATAATGCTTGTTTTTTTCATATCAGAATGAATTTCATCAGGAGAAAAATAGACTTCCACCCAGACAATCTTCTGTTCTTTCTCCTCCTTTAAAAACAGTTCAACAAGGTTATAGCCATTTTGTAAGGCAGACAGAGGAACCTCAAATTGTGCAACGCGCACCGATCCAGGAAATTTCTCAAGGTCATTATTATCCGCCAAGGGTGTGCATTCGATGAAGTTCATACGAGCGGCCAGTTTGACTTCTGCCACGTCCGGTTTTGGGGCCAATCCGATCCGGATAACCACTTGCCCCCTTGTCAATGTTGCGCCGGTATATATACGAAATTGCGCCGGAATTATGGGATTTCTCAGAGTGCAAGGCAAAAGAAAACGGTTGACAACATCAGGTGTTACAGTATCGTGGAAAGTTACTATGTGACGACGAGATTTACCAATTAAAGTCTTCAATTGACCTGCTTCGTGGAAAATACTGTCTTTGACACCGGGCGAAGAAAAATGATTGAATAAATATATCTGGTCGGCGCCTCGCTCAAACATTGCAGCGGCAAAACCACGCATGGTTTCACAGCCGTTGCGGATAGCTTTGGATGGGCGAGGACAACTTCGAATATTCATTTCCATACCGGCAGCCAAAACCACTTGATTTGCAACCGGCCCAAGCAATTCTTTCCATCGTTCAACAGGAATATCAAAATCAGCTGTTTCCCAAAATGGTGACAGGACTAACAAATCCACCAAACCATTTTGTGCCCAGGCAATTCCATCCAGTCCTAAGCCCTGGGCATATTCGGGTACCGCTGGAATACGAGCGCCTAATTTGATTGTATGGCCTCTTTGTTTAGACCATTGGTCAAGTAGTTCGCGAACATCCCGAGTAAACTCTATAAGAATCTTGGCACCCTGCTTTTCATGACCGGGTCTGAAGTAATAGGGATAACGCATCCAGTCCAGCTCCAAGCCATCCGAGTCATAACGTTCAAGCAGCTCACGAATTAAGGCCATTTGATGATCGCGGACTTCTTTGATACCATAGTCTAATGCCCTGTCAAAATATGCTTGCGGAGAACCGGGAACCCGCCAGTACTCGGGATGTTCTAACCAGAAACTGCTATGAAGAGGATTTGAAAGATCGTCAACATAATGAATATCATTCATGCGTACCGACAGCCAAGGGGAAATGCCTCTTTCGCGACAACGTGCTATCCAGACACTATGGGGGTCAAAGCCTCTTTGATTAAGAAGCCGGGTATTATGAATTGCTTTTTCGATAGAACTACTTTTCTCATTTAAATTAATCCCAATTTGTGAATTTTTGCCCGCCCAGAAACTTTCCCAGACTTTACTATCATAGTTGGTACGCATGGCATTAGGGTTAAAAAATATATGCGAAACCTGCGTGCCTACGTATTGATCGACCAGTCCCTGTAGCCCTTTAATCGTCATTTTCTCCGCAGGCCGACTCATGAAAAACTCACTACAGTCCCAATTGACGATTAAACCTCGACGAATCGGCTGCTTGAGATTTTGGACACAAGCCATTTTTTTGTTATTGGCGGTCTCATGCTCCAAAGGTGTTGTTGCTAATATCGAAGTGGGCATCAGCGATATCATGATAATTGCAATTACAGTATATAAATGGTTCGCAATTTTCACTTTTATATCCTTTAATGACTAACCGTTCCACCTTTTCATAAGGCGGAACAGTTAATCTAATTTAAAAACCAAGAAATTAATCACCCTATGATACTATTAATAATCAACCTCGACCAGAATATCATTCACTTCAATTGTGGATTTGCCTGTGGCAAGGTCCATCTCAATGGTGTTCCAGCCATCGTTGACATCATTGGCCGCCACAGGATAGTGATACCAGTAGTCCACAAATTTGTAACAAAACATATCATCGCTGCCTGTGGTATCAATATGTAATATGCCTGGTAGATATACAGTATCAATAGAATCTTTCGTCGCCTCACCTGGTTGCTGAAGAGACCACACCCTAGTCATAGCCCCTGTTGTACCATCCTTGAATGTATTCGCCGAGAATGACGTTGGAACAACAGAAGCCTCATATCGGACTGTCCAAACTGGCTTTACAGACGATACCGCACCACCATCATAGATATAGAAATAATCAGTAAAGGAGCTGGCATCAGCAGTACTGGTAGGATCACCAAAATAAACTTTCATTACATAGCTCCAAGAGTGTAATGGCGCACTGGAAACATATGCCCCATCAACGTAAAAAGTTGCATTGCCACCCTCAACAGTAACCCGCAGGGTGTGGAAATCAGGATTGTTAGCATCGTTGTCCACCACCACTTCATTGCCGTTTGTTCTGTAATATTGATCAGCCCAAATCTTGCCATCATGCTTTATCAAAGTAGCAAACCAGGCTTTATTGATTTCCGGTGAACCACCGATGGAACATGCAAGATTGGCGGTTGAAGTATCCGCATCTGTCAATTTCACTCGCCATTCAACGGTATAACCGATGGTAGAATTGACATCGATGCTGCTTGAACTACTGTCCTCTCCTGCCCAGCACCAGTCATTAGAACCCAAAGTATCTATATGACAGTAATTTGCGTCTGCGGATGCATGGTTGAAGTAGCCAGTCAAATTGCCACTGGTGTTATCCGAGTATGTGACTGCATTCGCATTTGTGGGGAGCTTGCTGTTAACATCATACTGCATTGTCCAGAGTGGTTCGGCAGGCGGATATGCACTATCGTCACAAACATAAACGTAATCAACAAAATAGTTGGCATCCGCAGCACCGGTTAAATCACCCCAAGTCAGAGAACATGAGGCCCCGGAATGAAATACATGTGTACTGGCCGCAGTGGTATTATTGTCGATATAAAGATTGGCATATCCATCACAAGCTGTTATACGCAAAGTATGGTAATTGGGGTCCGTTGCATCACTGTCTATTTCGATATCGTCGCCATCATTGAGCTTTACCCAGTTTTTATCATTACGTTGTTGAGCAAAAACGTACCAGTAATTATCTGTTTCTGGACTACATATCATGCCAGCATAAGAACCACTTGATGCATCAGCTTCCATGAGTTTAAGCCGCCATTCAGCCGTGTAACCTCTAGTAGAATTAAGGTCCAACCTACGGTAGCCCGCAAGCATATTGCCGTTGAATTCCAACGCAAGATCATTGATGTCGCCCAATGCAGCATTAAGACGAAGCCGAAGTAGGACATTCGGATCTGTGGCCGCGACATCCTCACCGATAAGAATGTCCATGGTTTTATTTACAGTAGAATTGACATCCAGCTGGCGGTCAGGAGTTACAAAATCGTAGTTATAGAGAGCCTTACCGCCAGTTTTACACCACGCTGTTTTTTCTATGTCATTGTAACCGCACATGGATGTAGTATATCTCTTGTCCAGACCAGCGAGAGTATTCGGATCTCCCAGATATTTTAACCTTGGATATGTATTCTGCGGTATCCCGTAGTAAATGAAATAATTGAAGACATAAATACCGTCCGCACCACAATGAAACCAGTTTTGGGCAAGAGCGTAATTTGTTTTATCTACATTATCTCGAACTGCTTTGGCCTCTGTATCAAAAAGTGTCACTTGACAATCATTCTCCAAGGATGGATAAACCTTTACACCATACTGATGCGCAAGATTAATATCGACTTGGGGATCATTCATACGAAAATAGCCGCTCGGAACCCAAATGTCAATCAAATCCTCAGCCATCCAGGTCTCAATGTCGAGCCCTATTTTCTTTGCATATACAGTGCTATCTGGTGTGTAGGCGGCAATCAGAATCGGCTTACCTCGCTTTAGACCTTCCTTATCCGCCATCTTCCGGATATCAGTAATCAAATCTGTCATCATCTGAATTTCCGCACTATTGGCATCGTTACCGTCAGCATAACTCTTGAAGAATACGGGCTCACGAATAAAGTTCAGCACAATACCATCAATGTCGTAATTTTGACAGACTTCTTCACAAAACAAGAAGGCGTATTCTCTGATGTTCGGTACCGCATAATTAACCCCTGTCCACCGTCCATTTACGGGCACTTGATTGACATCATCAAGAAGCCAATCAAGATTTTCTTCCTTCAATTGATTAAAGTAGAAACTCCCCATAGCAGTAAACGGCCCATACCAAGCATCGTGGAGGTCGTTCATACGCAACTGGTAAAATATCTCTATATCATTTTCCCTGCAGAAATCCGCCACCATTTTCAAAGAATCGGTACCCTGGTCAATAAAATCCTGGGTTTGATTGTGTGTGAAGTATTCCTTGCTGGTAGCAGTATCGCCAATATTTGTATCGTAGGTAAACTGTCCAAACCCTGTACTGAGTGGGCAGTAAACAATCGTATCTGTTTGCGTATAAGGCAACCCTGAGAATGAGCTATCCCAAAATTCCTGAATGGTTGGACTATATACCTTAGATATCATCTCACTGCCATCGCTGTCATAAATGATTCTACGTTTTCTATTTTTTGCAGGTTCTCTAAATTCCTTGGGTGTTATCCCGCCACCATCGTAAATATAGAAGTGTTCAGTCAGAGAATTGGCATCAGGAGTGCCGGTCAAGTCGCCAAAAGAAATATAGCCGGCAGCTCCGGAGTATAATGGCGCACTGGAAACGTAGGCACCATCAACGTAAAAAGTTGCATTGCTATCATCAACAGTAACCCGCAGGGTGTGGAAATCAGGATTGTTAGCATCGTTGTCCACCACCACTTCATTGCCGTTTGTTCTGTAATATTGATCAGCCCAAATCTTGCCATCATGCTTTATCAAAGTAGCATACCAAGCGGTATTAGTTTGTGGTGATCCACCCATGGCACATGCGGCATTGGAGGTTGAGGTATCTGCATCGAGCAATTTGACCCGCCATTCCACCGTATAGCCGGAGGTGGAATTTATATTAATATGACCTGCTCCATACATCTCGGCAAATGGACACCACTGGTTACTATTCATGGTCTTTATATTCAAATAATCTCCATCTACTGAATAATACGTAGTCCAACGGGCCATGTGACCTCTCGTGCCATCTGAGTAGGCTACCGCATTAGTATCCCAAGGACTTTTTCCATCAACATCATACTGCATTGTCCATGGAACTCCCAACTGTACTTCCCTGACCGTTTGGCTTAGAGACCCCTCAAAACGGACTTCACTTAATGAATAGTAGCTGTCGCCGCCCCAGTTGCCGTTGGTACTTTTAGCAGTGATTACCACATATCTTGCTTTTACGCCGTTAAAATTACAAGCTGAAAAACCGGGATCATTAGCAACACCAGAAGCCTGGGGGAATGTATAATCACCAAGTTTGTACCATGTGTCGCCATCAGGCGAGTATTCCACGGCTACGTCACGAAGGCCACGATTTTTATTGGTAGCTCCATCATTGCAGTTCCAAACCCACATCTGATTCAGTTCACAAACATGATCAAACTTGAACATTATCCACGCCAGACCTGATGTTGTGCAGGGATCTGCACTGCTGTTACCAGACGATAATGCCCGCCACATATCGTTAGGGTCTGTCGAATGCAGTAAAAGGGTGCGGTCAAGGCCGCTTTTATCTTTTACCAGCGAAGCCGGATAGACACCGTTGGAATCATTGGAAGCCGTTGCGGTTATATCAAAATTGGAAATGCTGCTATTAAATGCCGTCGTAAAGCTGCGAACACGCCCCTTCCATGTGGTGGATATGGTGGTGTTGACATCATCGATTCGCCAATAGTAAGTCCTGTTTGGATCAAGGATGCCAGGGGAATAGCTGCAGCCTGACTGAGTGCCTTTGTATACACCCAGTGGATTACCTGTTGTGGCATTGCTGACGTTGCTATAACTGGTTCCAAAATACACTTGTTGCCCATTAATAGCCGAGGCGAGGCTGCCAGCCATCCAACTCAAAGTAACATTGGTCGCTATGCTCAGTCCTCCGTCTTTCGGACTCGTATGAGTGGCATATTTGCTCGTCCCATTAAAGCAAACTTCACTAAGCATATAAACATTAGGATATCCCCAGTTACCGTTAACATCATTGGCGGTAATAACAACATATTTTGCACTTATTCCATTGAAATCACAGGCACTAAAGCCTGTATAGGTATCCGTACCGGAGGCTTTAGTAAATTCATACGACCCCAATGTCGGCCATGTAGTCCCATTTGATGAATACTGAACGGTAACATTTCGCAAACCACGATATGTAGAGACTCCACTCATGTTTCCATTCCACACCCATATTTCACCAAGTTCGTAAATTTCATCCAGTTCAAATTGAACCCAAGCAGGTCCGGATGCGGTATAAGCGTTGGCAGAAGTATCCGACTTATTTTTGTTACCGGCAATCCATGTCCCGTACTGCAAAATGTTATGCATCAACCCATTAGCATCCAATCCCTTGCCGTTCACCAACTCTGATGCCGGATTATGGCCGTAATTGTTATCGGATTCTGTTGTCGTGATAGCGTCCCCGTCAATCACGGCTGCATTGATCGGAAACGCAACACATGCCAATACCATCATTCCACATAACACTATCTTCACCTTCTTCATGTCCAGACCTTTCTAAAAAGTGGGTAACCGTTCACAGGCATATTCGTAGTATTTGGCAACACACCCAACACCAAATACCCATATCTTAAATTTTCAATTCACGTCAGAACAAACTTAAGGTTGTAATTCAAGTAAGCAAGGCCGTTCCAGTTAGCAATTCCTTCAAAACGCCATTTGCGCCCATTATTTTCAAACTTCTACTCCAGCACTATTCTTCAGGCCGACTTGCGGCCTGAGTGGCTACTATTCTTGAAAAATTACTTCTTCAGGAACAGTTCTATTACCGGAATAGAAACATTTGGCCTCTGCATTGGCAATGTTAGGGTCACTGTCGATTTTGCCAATGGCGCCTGCGCTGATATTTGGGTTTTATACCAATCAACTAATCCAATCCGGATTTCCGAACCATCGTGCAGAAGTTGAGCATATTCGACTCGTCCGGCCAGCTCATCCAAGTGTAAATGGATATTGGGCCAGGTGTAAACATGTACATACAGCCGGTTAATCTTGGGATTGAACGTATATGCACAGTTTTGCGGAGCAGGCAGATCATCCGGAGCGGCTGTGCATCCATAAATTGAACGGCTATGCTGCTTCATCCACTTCCCAATGCCAGATAAACGATCCAATGCCCGTTCGTCAAACTCGCCTCTGCCCGTCGGCCCCACATTGAGCAACAAGCTTCCTCCTTTGCTGACGACATTGATTATTGCCTGAACAAGTTGCTCTATCGACTTCCATGTAGTCTCATCTCGGTGATAACCCCATGATCCGCTAAAGGTATAACAGGTTACCCATGGTACTCGCCGTCCTTTGAATTCAAGCCAAGAGCGAGGCTCGTACTGCTCCGGAGTGCGAAAATCCCATCCGTTTTCGAGATCCATAAGGTCTAACCTGTCATTTACTGCTGCTCGCGGAGCAATCTCTCGCACAAGGTTGAGGAGATCTTCACTGCCCCAGTCATATCGGCCCTTTCCGACCCATTTGTCTTCTGTATACGGAGACCATGCAAACTGTTTAGGATAGCTGTAGTCGAAAAATACAAGATCAACAGGTGCATACCGGCTAAGCAGTTCTCGCACTTGTTGATGCAGGTACACAATATATCGATGCTGATCCCGTTTTGCATTTAACTGATTACGCTCAGGATGATTTAATAGCGGATGCACAGAATCGATCACGAAATCAGGGTGATGCCAATCAATCAATGAATAATAGATACCGGTTCGCAAGCCTTCGCTTCGAAACGCTTCTACCATAGGCGTAAGTACATCTTTACCCCACGGTGTATTTCTTGACTTATAATCAGTAGTATCAGTGTCCCACAGGCAAAAACCATCGTGGTGCTTGGCTGTAAGACAAAAAAACTTCATACCTGCATCACTGGCTGCCTTGGCCCACAGAGTCGGATTGTACAAATCAGGATCGAAGTGCCTGAAATACTTTTGATACTCCTCAGGCGAGATGTGTTCAAGCTTTTGTACCCATTCATGCCTCGCAGCCACACTGTACAGACCCCAATGAATAAACATTCCAAATCTTTCTTCCATAAGCCATTGAGATCTCGCAAATGCACCGTTACTTATTTCTTGCATATCCATAATGATTCCTTGTCAAGGATTCCTTCAAAAATTCTCACGATTTTACTGATAAGTTCATGTTAAAATACAAGGACACTTCAATTCTTTGCCGTTACACACCACAGTAGTATTGTTGGACTTTGAATCGATTTGATAATTGAATTTATAGGTCTTTCCTCTCCACATCCTTTCAATTTGAGCAAATTTCCAGGAAGAAGGGAGATTGGGCTTAATTTCTAGTCCATTTAAAGTGGGTTTAATACCAAAAAGTCCCTCGCAAACCACAAGATATAGCCATGCTGGCGCACCTGTACTTATAATGCTACTCGATAGACCTGGGCTGATTGAGTGTGGGCCATGCCAGTAATTCGGGAACCACAGCGGTATCGATTTGGTTATTTCTGTGCAATCTTCATTACGAAGTGGCAGAACCTTTTGAATTATGGATAGTGCTTCATTCGGCCTGCCGGCTATCGCCTCGGCCATGGCCAGCATCATCGCACCATGTACATAAACTGAGCCATTTTCGCCGGTGCCAGGTTGTTTTACTGTCTCTCTTCCGATCTCAGGTCGCCATTTCAAAAATGGAGGACTATAAAGGATTGGACCAATAGGGGTTTTGAGATGTTCATCAATTGACTTGAGTAAAATGGCCATTCTGTCTGGCGAGACAACTCCGGCAAGTATTGCCCAAGCCTGCATAAGCAAACTTATTTTGGCATCGTTGTCTTTGGCGGTGCAGAAGCGGATACCTGAATCGGTAATACCTCTTATGTACCATCTGCCATCCCAAGCATTCTGATTGACCGCATCAGCCAGTTCAGATGAGAGTTTTTCTAATTCGTCAGCGATTTCGACTCGACCAAGTTTTCTAAGCAGTGGAGCAAAATTCTTTATTGCATATACACAGGCAACACTTGTCCACGGCGATTCGCCTATACCATTTTTTCCTACCGCTTCGAGTGGATCACTCCAATCACCATCGAGCATAAGTAACATTCCGTGTTTTCCACGGTGTTTGGAAAGCCATCTGACAGAGTCTATCAAACGGTCTATTACATTCGAAGTTTTAGTGCCATTTGCGTACTTTAATTTCTCGTTGAAAAAATCCATATCACCGGTTTCGGCGGCGTAGCGGGCGGCAACCGTAATGGCCCAGACAGCGATATCATTGTGCCGTTGATTTAAACAGTGGTGGTTTTTAGCCAGTTCGGCAAACTTCTGAGAGGAACGGGACAGAAAGCCATCCGCCTTGGATAGTTGGCAGAGTTCCTTCAAATACGACTTTGCGGGGGCTGGATCAAATATCATCCATGCCCAAGCATCCTGAAGGTTATTGCGCCAATTATGCGCAAAAGTGGATCTCGCGGATATTACCTGACGATGAAGCTGGATGCGGGTCCATTTGTTTAGAAGGACATCAATTGCCGGTTCGTGGGTTTTTATAAAATCAGCTGTAAGTTGTGCAAAAAAATCCTTACAGTTGATTTGAGCATCGGCCCAGATATTAGATTGAGCATAGCTATCAGCCTCTTTTTCAGCAGCGGCAAGGTCGTTGGCTACGCCGAATGCAAAATTTATTTCAAACTCATGGCCCGGAGCCAATTCAATTTCATAACTTAGTGCCTGAACCATTGGGGTAGCATGAGAATTGATATTAGGCAGTTTGCCAAGATGCCAGCTCAGGGCATTCTCAAAGGCCACATCTGCTCCCAAAAACGCATCCCGTGAGCCGCAAAAGCTTACAGGTACGCGGTCTGCAAGATAATACGAAGCATACTTGAATTGAGGAGTGTCATAATGATATTTTTGCGCAAAAATAGTCCCCGATTCAGAAGCAAATTTCGTAGACTCCAACTGACTGTCATTGTGGATACCCGCAAGTTCTGTTAAATATGAGCCTATCAGGGATAATCTGCGTGTACGAGAAGATATATTGTACAGCACCAACCGGCTCATTTCGGCATGCTTATAAGGGTTGATAAAAAACGTAAGATTGCTTGCGATATCATGATTTTTTACCATGAATTGAGTTGACCCGGCAAAATGACGACATTTGAAATCATCGTATTTTTCGTGATAGAAGCCGCCGTTTAGCGACCAGAATTGACCAGTTTCTTCGTCGAGAAGACAGTAATTCCTAGCCCGGCAAATTAAGTTCGCCATTTCGCAAATATAAAAGAGCGAGCCACGGCCTCGCTGAGAAATAATCGAATGCATCTGGCCATCCCTGCTGTACAAATAGTTTTCCCATGGATGAGGAGTATCAGGCGTTGTTATGATATAATTTCCCGCACTATCCACATATCCCCATTTAGATTTAAATTTCACGTTATCCTTTTCTTTGGTTGGTAGTTGAACCATAGCTTTAGCCTCTTTCAAATACAATCCCATGCCAAGGCCTCATTAAACATTGCCAGCACGTTGTCGATCTTGCAATAATTAGCGATAGAGTTACATCCTAATGCATATCCGCCATTTGACATACATTTTTCAGGTGATGTTCGGGTATGTACGCGGACTTGTATTCGGCCAAAATGATACATATTTCCTACTATTGAAAAAGGTAATGCGAAGCATAGCCCCGCATCACCTTTTCAAAAAACTACACTTTCATCTGCGGAAACGGCGAAACAATGCAATCCCACCAAGTCCAAGAAGCGACACAGTCATTGGCTCTGGTATTATCGTGAGATCATCAAAGTATACTTGATTCCACTGATTCGTGCTGCCGATGGCAAACGCTCCAGCACCTGTATTAATCTCCCAGCCATAAGCGATAGCAGCAGCAGTAAGTTTTTTGCCCCAATATCTATGAGCTATCTCAGTCCTTATGCCGGTAGTCATATCGGTGAAGAAAGTATCGTAATAGGTTGGATATTGGCCGGTGCCATCGTCCACACCGATATCGACTACCATTTCCGTTAGGTACCATCTGCCAGCAACAGGTACATAGTACGTATTGACATAGCTGCCACTGCCGACATTATGCCATACACCTACAGCTTCATTATAGCTTGCTGTCATACCAAAATGGTTCCAATTCACCACCCCACTAAGGGTGGGACCACAACTCACCATATTAGTCCCGCAATTATCCAAAGCATACGCATCATCCGCAATATAGTACATGCTCGAGAAAACATATTGCTTTGCGACATCGATGGGAACACCAGTTCCAAAACCAGTAAAAACACCTTGGCTTGCGCCTGGTACGCGACGAACCGACTGTGCCTGTGTGCCGCTATAGGCTACAGCATCAGTAACATAGCTCGTTTTGTTCTGCTGTACCCAAGAAAGTACCCAATCAGTCCCAACATCCGGCGATAGACCCTCCATTTCAATAACGTCATAGAGCGGCGTGCCAACCTGGTGGTTCTCAAAACCATCATAGCCGATTACCCCAGCCCGAGCACCTACAGCAAAAACAGCAATCAAAATTAACGTCCACAATCTTCTACAAAACATACTTCACCTCCGAAAAAAAACGTTTGCGGGTATTTTTATAGTATCGGGCAACACACCCTACACCAAATACCCACTTCTTAAATTTATTGCTTAATAACTCAGGAGCCACTGTGATGCCATTTCGGCAAAATCTATGAAATCGACCCTGCCATTACCATTAATATCTTTTCCCTGAGCGTCGATAGATTTAATAAAATTAGTTACCGTGGCCGAATCTTGCGAAATATACATGTAATCATAGTAATAATCACCAAACCACGAGCCGCTAAAATCACCAAGACCGATAACATCAACTGTCTGCCCCGCGGCAGCGAACACATCTGTCGCACAAGGTGCCGTAACAATTTTATCCCATTTATTTGTATTCTCATTTTGCCAATACAAAATTGCTTCGTTCAGGTGGCCATTTTTAACTGATGTAAGTATTCGCATTCTGATGAAACCATTGCCATCGGCATACGGATTGGTACTCCTAAAATAATATGGATACAGATAGAACTGGCAATAGCCGTATTGGGCATCAGCAACTATGATGCCCGCAAGGTAATTGATATTATCCACCATCTTAAATCTCGTTTCTGTCAACGTCGGTATCTTTGAATTGAAATTAAAATCTGTGCGAATATATACGGCCTTTGTAGGGTCAGTCACGTCTTCTATATGACAAATACCATCAGCGGCTGTTGCGGTATAAGCATATGGCGGTGTCCAATGCCAACGCCGGATTCCTAATGAGGTAGTATCAGGTACCTCATTTGCATCCCATTTTCCAATATTCCACAAAGGCTCATCTGTCGTGTTCGAGGAATCAAGCCAGGAGACCGCCATCGCATACATATCGTCATAATCGACTCGGCAATCACCTGTCATATCGCCGGAAAAGTTCTGCCCAAGAATTATCATACTTTGACAATCGACTGGTTCTGTGGCTATGCTAACCTCATCGAAGTAGTTAACAATCCCACTTATCTTTCGAGGAACAAAATACATAGCATTAAGACCATCATGCATCCCTGTCGAATTAAACCGCCAATCGTATTCAATTCGATTCCAAATATCACTACTCGTTTTAGTTCCGTGCCTTTTCCAGTATACATCAAACAAGCCAAAACCATCCCCTGCATCCCATGTTTTGACATGCAATTTAAAATCAACCCATTTATCATTGCAATCGGCAGGCGAACCATTACCCTGTGCTTCCCTATCCAAAGGGCCGCTCCAATAAAATAACCCACCTTGGGTATAATTGGTGAAATAAATACCTTTCGGAGGATTGGCAGGGGTTAACACTGCATTAGCATCAGCATAGATATAAGTAGAGCCAACATCGTATACTCCAGCTTGCTGTTTAAAATACTGTGACCATGAAAGAACGAAAGGCTCATTCTCGCTTATAGGTGCGAAATTCGACAGGGCTTTTGTGTTCTTATTGCCGCTGCCGTAACTTATCCTGAGACATTTATTGTTTGGATCATCAGGTTCAACCTGTATTGAAGGATCGCCAGTACTAGCATATGATTTTGGTTGCCACAACCCATTAGCATCAGTCAGCGATCCAATTCCTTCAGTGGGTATTTGGCCTACTGAAAAACTTTGGAAATCCTGTTTAATAGCAATTTTCGCCGATAATAAACCCGGCAAAGACACAACGAAAAGGCTGCACAAAGTTAAATACTTCAAATTAAACATTTCAATATCCTCCTAAAAATTTTATTAATTGATTACTATACAAAACGACTATTTAGCCCTCCAAATCCCATCTTCGACAAATTTTTGATCAATATCTTGTATTTTCTTTTTATCAGCTGATGCGCTGTGCCCATCAGCGTATGTCGCCAAATATCCCACAGGATGACGGGACGGAAACAACCACTCAGATTGTTTGGTTCCATCCGGGGAACTCTGTAAAGAGCATCGCTGATACATTCCCGAATAAACATACTCTGTGTCACGGGAATCCACAAAAACCATGGTATCGCTTGGTCTTTTAAGTTCAGTAATTGACCTGCTCTGACCAGTAGCCCAATCCGCCAAGCCGAATCCCTTATTGTACCCTTGTGTGTGCGCGGCAATCATATATGCGTATGTAAGTATCTTTACACCCTGTCCCATTGAGGTTTTAGTCTCCACTTTCATTTCAGCTGGACATTGTAATTTAAGCCACACACTATTGTATCTTGCCATTTCGTCGTAATCCTCCATCTTCCAAACGGCTGTGGGACGCTTGGTAGAATCAAAATAGGGTGTAAGATTACTGTACCAGCCATTGGTCCTGTCAAACTGCCCGTTATTAAACCAACGCCCCAACAAATATTTGCCGTTATTATCTTGGGTATAAAGTAACGCCATCGTACCGAACTGTCTTGTTAAATTCAGACAAGTAATCTGTTTAGCTTGCGCACGTGCCCTACCGAGCGTAGGCATCAGTATACTTAAAAGAAGTGCAATGATCGAAATAACCACTAGCAGTTCTACCAGTGTAAATCCTTTTGTCGTTCTTGTACTATCGTCACTTCGCATGATCTATACCTCCTAAAAAAATACTTTGTTTTGTGTTTTCATAATTTTCCATGAACCGTTTTAAAGCAGCTTTAATATGTTTACGCATTTCCATTTCGGCGGAATCCGCATCGTGGCACTTTATAGCAAGAAGTACATTATAATGGGCTTGCACTGTGAGCTTGTAGAGGGATTCATTAATAACATAAGGATTATCTTTTAAGGAAGCGAGCGCCAGGCAAATCCTTTCATCATGCAGTAATGAAAACAACCCTTCTATTCTGCTGCTACCACTCAGGTGCAAAAGACTGCGGTGAAATCTCTCGTCAAGCAACGCCATCTGATTCTGTAGTTCAATTTTTTCTTCTAATTTATCATCGGACATAGCACATTGTTTTTCCAAAACTATTCCATATTGATGATTAATCTTTTCGCATTCGGCAATTTGCACATCAGTTGCTTGTTCGGCTGCCAGCCGCACGGCCAATCCTTCGATCACTTCACGTACATTATAGAGTTCAATGATATCTTTTGCCGAATACTTTTTTACCATATAGCCATATCTTGGTTTGCTCACAACAAGTCCTTCCGATTTTAACCTTATAAGCGATTCCCGAATTGGGACTCGGCTCGCGCCAAACTTTCTGGCAAGGTCGCTTTCTTTGACTCTACTGCCTGCAGGCATTTCCCCAGAAACAATCATTTTCCGAAGGCGCTCGTAAGTTTTTTCCTGCAATGTTGGAGCTTCTAATAACCCTGTCATGCCATCCATTAACCATTTCCTTTTCTATTGTTTTTGCGTCTTTAATTCCTATGAAGTATATCGTATAATGTATAACGTATACAGTCTACACGTCTTTGAATCCGATGTCAAGCAAAAATTTCCTCAAACTCACCGATTTCTTGATTTTTTTCAAACAAGGAGTTTTTTTAAGAAATCTCCCTATGTCTGACGATGAAAAATGGAGTGTGTACTAATGGGACAGACCTAATTGTCTGTCCCTGTGTGACTTATGTAATAGCGGGGGCAGGATTCGAACCTACGACCTCCGGGTTATGAGCTTAATATAAAGCAAAATTACAACTTCTTATTTAATAACGAGTTATCCCTAAATCTCTACTTTATAGGTATTTAACTTAAATGTGCATGTTGAGCATGTAGAGCATCACGTGCACAAAATATATGACAATTTAATGACAGTGAGCAAGTTGTCCAGAATTATAACATATTGTCAGTTTAAAGCGCAAGGAAAATTTTGAATTCATTCTTACAAACCTTGGCATATTACAAGAAGATACAACTATGGTTATGGCAAAACCTTGACGAATTTAGGGGTATATTTGCCACTCATCCCTGAAAATGGTGCGTAACTAACCACTACTTTCTTATTATTTTCAAGGGAGGCAAACTTTGTCATATCATTGGTCAACTCTTCAAACGAGCAGGTTGTGCCATCAGGAGAAATTACTTTAAATGAATAAAGCACCTTACTATCTTGCTGAACTGGTATCCCCCATATGTCATTTTTAGGAGTATGAGTTAATGTTTTTGATGAAAAGTCTATCACTTCGCCTTCCATTGTCTTTATATTGTTGGCCTTAACAGCATTTTGATTTGTCTTTATATTAGGGGACATAATATGATTCTGGGCAGAGCAACCAGCAATATAAGCCATAGATAAGCCCAGCATATAATACAGTGCTTTTTTTAGCAGGTTTTTTGCGTTTGTCATTTTTGCATCATGTAACTGAAACTATTATAATATTTAAATTTGAATCATAAAAACCGCAACTCAATATACCGCGGGTCTGCGACCTCTATGTTAACTAATTCTGCATGTTAATGTGTGCATGACGTGCAGGATTTTTGCTACAATTTGCTACATTCTGCTACATCAAAATCAGATGCCAACATACGATTAAGTTGGATTATACCTATCTCCAATTTAAAGCGCAATATCTTTTTTAAAAAAATGCGTTCTTAGTACCTTGTAAAAACTCATCTCACCCATCATGCTGCCCTTCTGTAGAACTTCAACAGCCCGCCAAGCCGTTCATGGCAGACGATTTCCCCTGTTCCTTTCGGCGGCGGCTCTATGATGTCGTTGTCTAAAGATTGGTGCGCCCTCTCAAAATGATAATGCTCTACATAATTTTGAATAACATGCCTCAAATGTGCTTCGCCGAAGATAAGCATTCTATCCAGACACTCGTATTTTATGCTCCTGATAAATCTTTCAATGAAAGGATTAAAATTAGGCGCCAGCGGCATTGATTTAATCGGCTCAATCCCCCCTGCTTTCAGGATACTGATGAATGCCTCTGTGTAGAGGCGATCTCTGTCGTGGACGAGATACCTCTTGTTCTTGAGAAAGCCATTAATCGGATCTGTCAGATTTCTGGCCATTTGCTTCATCCACCCACCGTATGCCTGCTCTACTATGCCTGCTATCTCTACCTTTCGGGTAGCATAATCAATAACAACCAATACCATATAGCGGGTTAAGCCTTTGATTGTATAAATTTCAGTCGTAAAAAAGTCAATAGCTGTGAGTGATTCCCAGTGGTCGGGTAAGCAGAAGACGTTACCGTCTCCTGCTCCCCTAAGAACCGTGCGTGATAGTTTCCCATCACACGGCTCAAGCCTCTATTAAGGCATCTTACGAACGATACCCGGCACTATTACAAAACTGGCATTGTGTAATCGACGTATACGTTGGTTCATACACCGATTTTTAAAATAGTTCCGCCATTGTGAATCGAATGGATTAGCGTCTTGTCTAATTTTGACGTACCTTTCGATTCTCAGCATCGACATGGAAAATAAATAGCACTCTTTTTCAGATGAGGTGTCGCTAAAAACCCAGTTCCTATTACCCCTTTGAATAAAGTACCTTCTCTTTATCCATCGTTTGCCTTTTTGATTATGGCGACGTATTGCCCACTGCCAGAGGCACCTCCATATATTATGGTCTATATAGCGAAAGGCTTTCTTACTGACAACATGACGATAGTAATTCGCCCAACCCCTCAATATCGGGTTGATGCAGCATATCAATTTTTCTGCATTTGAGCCACTGCCCCAGCCACTTTTGACTAAGCCTCGAATCCTACACAGTAATCCTTTGATACTTTTCTTTGATGGTCTTATCAAAAGCTTTGTATCATATTTACGTATGTTAAATCCAAGAAAGTCGAATCCATCTTCAATATTTGTAATTCTCGTTTTTGATTCAGAGAATGTAAGTCCTCGTTGTGAGAGAAAATTACAAACCATCGGTTTAACTTCGTTTTCCAGCAATTCACGTGAAGCACCGGTAATGACGAAGTCATCCGCATAGCGAATCAGGTTAACCTTAGTAATATAGTTGTGCTTTGATTGCCAACAGGGTCTGCCATTTCTGACTCGAAGGAACTTATAACGTTCATTGATGAGACGTTCAAGTCCGTCCAAGGCCATGTTTGCAAGCACCGGCGAGATAATTCCGCCCTGAGGAGTACCTGCTTCTGTACTGAAAAGGATGCTGCCTTCAACATACCCGGCTTTAAGCCATTGTTTGAGAATACGTTTCTCAATCGGAATATGTTGTTCCAGCCATTTGTGACTGATGTTGTCGAAACAACCTTTAATATCCCCTTCCAATATCCAGCACGGAGAATTCTTGCGGGCTAATGCACAATAGCATTGCTCTATTGCATCAGCAACAGAGCGACCTTTGCGAAAGCCGAAAGATGTCCAATCCGCTGTGGTTTCGGCGATAGGTTCCAGTGCCATCAGGTATAGCGCCTGCATAGCACGGTCTTTCATCGTTGGAATACCAAGCGGCCTTTCCTTGCCATTTGACTTGGGGATATAGACCCGACGCAGAGGTTTAGCTTTGTATCGCTGGGGATTTGAATCCTCAACGGCCTTGGCTTTTTGCTTTGGAGTATTCCAAAGCACACCATCAACGCCTGGGGTATGCCTGCCTTTGTTTTGTGTTACTCGTTTTACGGCAAGGGCTTTCGCCGCAAACGAACGGGTTAGAATACGCGACAATGATTTGACTTTGCCGTGTCTTCCTTCCTGTTGTGCCTTTACGATTCGTGCCTGAAGTTTCCGTACCGACTTTTCAGCGTTATCCCAATCAATGGAATCCCAGCTAAATTGCCCGGAGTAGCGCACGTTCTTTGAATCATTTTGTGATTTCAAGGAATCGTTCATTTTTTCGCTTGCTCCTTTATGTAGGCTTCTTCATACGTTATCGTAACATGAGACCAGTCCGAAGTCAGCACGCTTGCACATTGCAAGCACCATACTCTATCCCGGCTATTACTGCCAGGCCTTCGCTTTTTCGGACTTCCTTTACCCGCACGTCTATGAGTTCACCTTACGGTTCACTTTCCACAAGGGAAACGTACGGGCTTACCCTGTTTCATTTCAGTGACAAACTATGGGTTAGGCTTTGCCTCTCCACCGGGGGTTTAGTGTCTGCGAGAGGGGAAAAAACAAACCCTCTCTGCCAATCCCCATGCCTTTTGGCTTGAGTGTATCAGCACATTTCACTCATTTATTCATAACGGTGTTTATCAGCAATTCACATTTGTTAGCCATGCCATAAGAGCCTTGCTCCCATCCGTATACGTGCTTACGAATAACACCGATTTCACAACCGGTTTTTCGGGCTACTTTGTCCCCGGAGCTTTCAGACCGCAGGATTACTCCCGCCGCATGTCCGGGTAGGCTACTGCTGGCAGAACAGCAGGTCAGGTCTGCTATATACAGCCTGACAATCATCCAAAATGACTTCACAGGTCGCACGCTTTTTATAAATTCCCGCCATGTGATTTTTCTGGTTCTTGAAGGCTGAGGCTCCAGGCCATGCTTCTTTAAAACATTGCCTATGGTTTTGCAGGATACTTTATAGCCTAAATACTTTAGTTGTCCCTGTATCCTAATATAACCCCAGTCGCGATTGGATTTTGCTATTTTAATAATAAGTTCACGCAGTTCGCTTGTAATTTGAGGCCTGCCATATTTTTTGCATTGACTGCCATCATATTTTTGTGCAACAAGTTTGCGATGCCATTTTAGGATTGTATCGGGTGAAAAAACCGTACAAATTTCATTCAGAGTTTTCCGGCCAATGTTTCTGGCAAGGATAGCCAGCTTTCTTCGCTGGTTATCGTTCAACACGATGCGTTTTTTGCCGAGCTTTTCACGGAGGATTTTGTTTTCTTCCTGTAAATACTCAATCATTTCCTGTTGTTGCTGGTTAAGCCAGCCTGCAAGCATTGTTAACAATATCGTCAAAGGTCGAGTTTTCATTTATACATCCATAAAGGTTTCATGTCACGTGCAGAAAGCTCAAAATTATAGCAAAAACACCTAACCGAAAACAGCAATTTATGATTTTTATAAATTGTTCGATGTCAATTTACCGATTAACTGTATTTTTATAAGATACATTGCTTCAATTCAAGGCTTTCTCAACAACAAAAAGTATCGCCGCTCCGTAAGATGCGATTTCACGCAATTTTGTGCTGCCTTGCATTATGCAGCGCACGGTCCGCGTATAAATTTGTAAGCAACATTTGCCACAGAAACTTTCAGTGCCATACCGCACAGCTTGTTGGCCTTTGCACTAAGTCGGGATAAATATTTTGTTCGTTTCATCTCGCAACTCGGCGCAAACTGCGGCGATGGTTTGCTACATTGGATTTTGCACCATACTGTCGCAACACAGCCTCATTTTATGCCCGCGGATTTTATCACCTCTTGGCGATAACAATGTTATCCGCCCTCAACTGAAAGTAAAAATAATTTGTTTACAAAGGAATTAAATTTGGTATTTTATATGGTAGATGAATAATCTCTTTTGCGGCTCAAAATTATGGATAGAGAAAAATTAAAACTATTGATTGCCGAAGGCGAAGGATTAGCCGTCGAATTCAAAGAAAAATACACTCCCAGGATAGACAGAGACTTTGTTGCATTTGCCAACACCAAAGGTGGATGCATTATTTTGGGAGTAACCGACAAGGGACATATTGTCGGCGAGAAGCTCGCAAACAAAACAAAGGCAGAGATTCACTCCATCGCGCGTAACTGCGAACCACCTGTTACTGTCAGCAGGATTTCGCAGGTGGACAACCTTGTGGTTATTGATGTACCGGCAGGCGATGAAAAACCTTATAGTTGCAGTTCCGGCTATTTCAGACGGCTCGATGCAGTTTCTCAAAAGATGAATCATAAGGAACTAAAACTTTTATTCCAAAAGACTGCTGCCACACCCTTTGAGGAGAGAATTAACAAGGATGCGGCCTGGGATGATATGGCCAAAGATAAAATCATCGCCTTTTTCAAGGAAGCAAAAATACGCTACAACGAGATTGACCCGAAAAGTGTTCTGGGAAGTCTGAATCTGAGCAAAAGGGAAGAAATCAAAAATGCCGGCGTGCTGTTCTTTGCCAATGAACCAAGAAAATTGATTTTGCAGTGCCAAATGACGCTTATTGCTTTTAAAGGTACTGGCCGTGTTAATATTTACGACAGAAAAGAAGTTCAGGATGATTTGCTCACGCAGTTTAATGAGGCAATCCTGTTTTTGAAAAAACATTTGAATATTCGCAGTGAAATAAAAGGCGTGAACCGTCAGGATATCTGTGAAATTCCTCTTGAAGCCTTGCGTGAAGGCGTAGCAAATGCCATTATTCACCGGGATTATAGCATGCGCGGCACAAGTATTATGATAGAGGTACACGCGGACAAGGTGGTTATCTTAAATCCTGGTGGTCTGCTGGAAGGGCTGAATTTGCGATCTTTTCTGAATGTCTCTGTCCGCAGGAATGAGCTTATCGCTGATATGTTTGCGAGAATGGATAAGGTTGAGCGGATTGGAACCGGTATCAGGCGGATGAGAGATGCAATGAAAAATGCAGGGCTTGCCTATCCTAAAATCAAAAGTGATGTCTTTTTCAAAATTACTTTTATGCGCCCGGCGTATAGCCTAAAGGATACTAAAGGTGCGGGAAACGGTACGGAGATAGGTTCGGAGAAAAGTTCGGAGAAAACCCTGAATGCAATAAGGGCTGATAAAAGCATCAGCGCCCGTAAATTAGCAAAGATGCTGGCTATTTCGTCCCGAGCAGTTGAAAAGCATATCGCCAGGTTAAAATCAGATGGCAAATTAAAACGCATTGGCCCTGCCAAGGGCGGCCATTGGGAAGTAATAACTGGGTAGAAGGTGTGCGGAATTGCGTCTATGATTGAGGCGCGATGCGCAAGGCCAATCTTGAACCACCATGATTTTGGGCTATCTAACAAAAAGCATTTTTTCAGCTATCAATTGCTCAAAGGATCTCCGAACACGCCATATTTTCACTGGTCGCACAGCTTGCCAGGATGCGAACATGCCACACACCTTGAACATTTACGCATGCATTCCGCCGTCCATCAGTATGTTTTCGCCATTGATATAGGCGCTGGCCTGCGAGGCAAGGAACACTACCGTACCCTTAATGTCATCGTTATTTGCCATACGGCCAACTGGAACTTTTTTCGTGTAATTCT
>Ga0209417_1002189_pt1 | contig 31537 bp, 27 predicted proteins | sample RifGroF2_FD_184002 | JGI IMG/M metagenome (GOLD analysis project Ga0209417, IMG submission 184002) | Groundwater microbial communities from Rifle, Colorado, USA - Groundwater F2 (SPAdes) (version 2) | ecosystem: Environmental > Aquatic > Deep subsurface > Groundwater | place: Rifle, Colorado... | reverse complement strand
CGCACTTGCCGCTTGTCCACCTAAGGTTGTAAAATCCCCTTCTATAAGCCAATTTTTATTAACCGAGATCCCATTATCCTCTAATGCATTAAGGTAACCGCGCTGACGTTGAATTGCATCGTTGTTGTTCAGCGGTCCCGAAATGTGAGCGATTTTTTTAATTTTTTTTATGTTGATCAAATAATCGGTTAAAGAATACGCCCCATTATAATTGTCTATGCTGATAGAATCACATCTGTCGAAGTCCCTCTTCCCGGAAATTACAACCGTTGGAAGCTGATTTAGCTTGAGAATTTTTCTCACTTCATCATCAATCGCTGGAGTCATTAAGATGATTCCTCCGACAATTCCCCGGCTCATAAAATCAATAATTGCTTCCGCAGTGGATCTTTTACCGTGCGAACTGGAAACCATGGTGTAATACTTGTTAAGGTAGCAAACTTCATCCACGCCGTGAATTATTTCCATGAAAAATTCGCCGTGAATGTCGGGCATTACCAATCCGATGATATTTGATTTTTTTGTAACAAAGCTCCGCGCCAACAAATTAGGCTTATAATTTAGTTGAGAAGCCATGGCGAGTACTTTAGCTTTCGTCTCTTTTGTAACCGATGGATTGTCATTTAATGCCCGGCTGATCGTTGCCGTCGAGACTCCACACTTTTGCGCCAATTCTTTAATTGTAATTGTCATTTTTTAATTTTATTTTAATGTAATCGTTTTCATGTAAAGAAATTTATCAAATTATTCTCATTTTATCAAATAATATGGAAAAAATTAAGGGATGAATTGCTATGAAATTCAAATTCTGCCTCAGTTTCCTCTTCACTTTTGGGATTATTCCTCTTGCTTTGCCGCAGCATACAATTACTATCGATGAATTCAACAACACTCAAAAATGGAAAGTAATAGCTTCCGATCTGGTAGAGGTTACAACTACTACCGTTCCGGGAGTTTCGGGCGAGTGCTTGAAACTTGATTACAATTTTATCGGTGGTTCCGGTTATGGTGGAATCCAAACTCAACTTCCACTCTCTCTGCCGACAAATTATGAGTTTTCATTCTACTTAAAAGCTTCTTCACCAAACAATAATCTTGAGTTTAAACTGCTGGACGCTGAAGGAACAAGCGTTTGGTGGACAATTTACCGCGATTACACTTTTCCAAAAGATTGGGTGAAGATCAAAATCAAACAAAGACATATTACAAAAGCTTGGGGACCGGCAGCCGAACAAAAACCAACCCGTATTGATAAATTGGAATTTATGATCTCTTCTGTAAATGGCGGCAATGGAACGCTTTATTTTGATAGCTTCAATTTTACTCCGCTTGATTCCGCACAAAACAATACATTTACTCCGGAAGTCATCTCTCCTGTAGGCACAACCGCTCTTTCAAAAAATCTCTTTGATAAAAACTTAAATACTGAATACTCACTTACTTCTAAGAATGAATCAAGTCTTATTATTGATCTTCACCGCAGACGTGAATTTGGCGGATTAAAGATCAATTGGAATGAAGAGAAATTTGCGAAAGATTTCACCGTTTCTCTTTCTGAAGACAACAAAAGTTGGCAAATTGTGTACACTGTAAAGAATGGAAATGGTGGAACAAGTTTCATTCCATTATATGAAGCTGAAGGTCGTTATCTCAAACTGGATTTGAAGAAGCCGGGAAACGGGAACGAATATTCAATTAAAGAGATTGAGTTGCTGAACCTTGATTTTTCCGCATCTCCGAATAACATTTATAAAGCAATTGCTAAAGAAAATCCGCGGGGATTTTTTCCCAAATATTTTCTGGATGAAGCTTCCTACTTTACTATTGTTGGCGTAAACGGTGATAGAAAAGAAGCGCTAATAAATGAAGAAGGGCAAGTTGAAGTTGATAAATCTTCTTTTTTGCTTGAACCTTTTATTGTTAATGGAGAGAAATTCCTCACCTGGCACGAGACGAAAAACACTCAATCACTTGAAGAAGATTACCTCCCAATTCCAATAGTGAAGCGGACAACTGAGAATCTTGAACTTACAATTAAAACATTTGCTGATGGAGAATCCGGTAGTTCATTATTGAATATGTCCTATCAGATAAAAAATATATCGAAGAAAAGACAAAACGGTAAAATCTATTTCGCAATTCGCCCATTTCAGGTGAACCCCTCCTATCAATTTTTAAATACAGAAGGTGGAGCTTCAAAAATTGGATCACTTGCTTTTGCTGATGGGAAAGTGTTGATCGACAAAAACAAATCGATTTATTATTTAGCTAAACCGGATGCTTTCGGAACCACCGATTTTGATCATGGAGATATTGTTGAATTTATTGGTCGAAATGAACTGCCGGAAAATTCTACCGTTGAAGATAGCCATAGTTTCGCGTCGGCTGCTTTGGAATATCGATTTGATTTAGCACCTGGAGAAGAAAAAGATTTTTATTTTGTTTCACCGTTTCATAATTCGGAAATTGCTCTACCAACCTTTTCTTCTGAACAAGAGAGAAAGAAATTTATAAACGCTAAACTTGAGACGGTAAAAAAGTTTTGGGAAGAAAAACTTAATGTCCTTGATATAAAACTCCCTCCGAAATATCAGAAATGGATAAATACACTCCGCACTACTTTGGCGTACATTTTAATCAACCGCGATAGTGTAGGCATTCAACCCGGTTCTCGCTCGTACGAAAGATCGTGGATTCGTGACGGTTCGTTAACTTCTTCAGCTTTGTTAAAACTTGGGATCACAAAGGAAGTAAAAGAATTTATTGATTGGTATGCTTCATTCCAATATGCAAATGGTAAAGTTCCCTGCGTGGTTGACCGCCGTGGAGCCGATCCTGTGCCGGAGAATGATAGTCACGGTCAACTAATATATTTGACCAACCAATATTTTCTTTTTACAAAAGACACTACCTACCTCCGGTCAAAATTTAATAATGTAGTCCGAGCAGTCGATTACATCGAATATTTAATGAACCAACGGAGAACAGAAAATTATAGCACAGTTGATTCGCTAAAAGTATTTTATGGTTTACTACCCGAATCAATTAGCCACGAAGGTTATTCTGAAAAACCGATGCACTCTTATTGGGATGATTTTTTTGCCATAAAAGGATTGAAGGATGCAGTTGAAATTGCAACAGCTTTAAACGAGAAAGAATATCTGAAAAAATTTATTTCGATAAAAGACGAATTTTCAAAAAATCTTATTGCCTCACTAAACCTTGCGATTAAAGAAAGAAAGATCAACTACATCCCGGGGTGTGCAGAATTAGGCGATTTTGATGCTACTTCTACGGCAATTGCTTTGTATCCGTGTAATGAAAAAAGAAATTTACCGCAGCCCTATTTGGATAATACCTTTGACCGTTACTTTGATTTTTTCACCAAACGGCGGGACGATCCGTCTTTAAATTGGATAAATTATACTCCGTACGAAATTAGAACAGTGGGAGCTTTCATCTACTTAAATCAGCCTGAAAGAGCGCATGCGCTGCTTGACTTTTTCTTCCGTGACCAGCGTCCGGAAGGTTGGAACCATTGGGCAGAGGTAGTTTGGAAAGACCCGAAAACAGCACGTTTTATTGGCGATATGCCGCATACCTGGGTTGGCTCAGATTACATTTCTTCCCTGCGATCATTTTTTGTTTATGAAGATGAACTGAACCACTCACTTGTTCTTGGCGCAGGAATTCTTCCAGACTGGTTAGACTCAAAAGACGGAATTAGTTTTAATAATCTTCAAACTTACTATGGTTCAATTTCTTATTCAATTAAAAAAGAAGAAGATAACACTTTTGTAATTTCGGTAAATGGAAAAATGGAAATCCCGGAAGGTGGAATTGTATTGAAGAAGTTTCCAATTAAAGAAACTATAAAAGAAGTTATGTTTAATGGAAAGAAATTAAAAACATTTAGTAATGATGATATCGTCATTCGAGAACTTCCAGCGACCTTAAAACTCACCTATTAAAATTAAAAGCCGGTTCAACTTTGCTGTTGAACCGGCTTTCAATAAATACATATCTTACTAATAATTGATAGAATCAACTATACAAAAGATCAGTAAAATACTCTTTCCATATTATACCTGTTCCGGTAATCGACCGGTGACATTCCCGCAATCTTTTTAAAAACATCTCTGAACGCTTTATTGTCGGTATAGCCGACGTCGTACATCACTTCATTAATAGTTTTTCTACCCGATTCCAATTGTTTTTTAGCTGCCTCTACTTTCACTCTTTGCACATATTCAATGACCGAATTAAAGGTTGCTTTTTTAAATCGTCGTTCAAAAGTTCTGCGTCCGATGCTGAAAATTTCCGATAATTGGTCGACAGTAATTCTATCTTTATAATTAGTTTCAATAAACTCCTGAGCTTTTTTAACCTGTTCATCTCCATGTTCCTTTAGCCCACGAAAGATCATAAACGGAGATTGACTTCCACGTTCAATATCAATCTGGAACATTTTTGAACAGCGAACTGCAATATCCCTTCCGGCATATTTTTCGATTAAATATAAAACAAGATTTGAGGAAGAAAAAGCTCCACCACTTGAATAAATTCCTTTTTCGTCTGTGAGTATTTTGTCGACCACAAGATTTACATCCGGAAATACAATTCTAAAATCATCTGCCGCTCTCCAATGTGTAGAACACTGCATCCCTTTCAGTAAACCGGTTGCAGCCAACAAAAATGCGCCTACACAAAGGCTCGCAACTTCGGCGCCGCTTTTATATTGTTTAACTATCCAGGGGAGAAATGCCAGGTTTAACTCTAATCCTTCTTTTAAATTTCCTTGCATCGCGGGAACGATAATCAAATCTGTTTTTTCGACATCTTTTAACAGTACATCCGTTTTAACCGAATATAATCCGTCGTTTAGTTCAACCGATTCCGTTAAACCAACCATTTGAATATTAAAGATTGGAGCGTTACCATCCGCAAGGAAAAGGTCGTTCACTTCCGTAAATGCATGCCGTGGAATTTCGATGCTGCTTAGTCTTGCCCGTTCCGGGACTAAAATTGATATACTTTTCATGCGTCAAAACTACAAAAAGGTTTTGACGCAATCAACCCTTAACATTGTCGTATTTACACTCTATCAAACTTCGTTTGCGATAGTATGTTTGCACATAATCTTTAAGAAGGCAAACAAATGGAAAAATATTTGTTAGAACGTGACGTAACAGTATTTTATGTTCAAGCGGAATCTTTTCCGGCGGGAATCATGGAGGCATTTCAAAAATTGCATTCCTTACTTCCAAGTTTGGAATTAAGAAACTTTTATGGAGTTTCTAATGTTAACAGTAAAAAAGTCATAATCTATAAAGCCGCTGTTGAAGAACTCTATGAAGGAGAAGCTCAAAAATATGGTTGTGAAACTTACACTTTCCGCAAGGGGGAATATATCAGTATGGTAATAACTGATTTTAGAAAAACACCCCAAAGCATTGGCAAAGCTTTTGAAAAACTACTCGCAAACCCCAACATCGATCCGAATGGTGCATGCATCGAACAATATTTGAATGATACTGACATTAAGTGCATGGTAAGATTGGGATCAACTAAAAAATAATTGTAAACAAAGTTTTAACAAGTAAGACTAAAGACAACATGAGAAAATTAAAATTGCAAGTACAAATTTCGGTTGACGGATTTATCGCCGGGAAAAACGGTGAAATGGATTGGATGGTTTGGGAATGGGATGATGAAATAAAGAATGCGGTAAAGGAAATAACTGAACCGGTTGACTGCATCGTTATGGGGAGAAATCTCGCTACCGGTTTTATTCCTTATTGGGAAAACGTTGCTTCAAATCATGATGACCCGCAATATCAATTTGGGAAAAAGATGCACGACACTCCCAAAGTTGTATTCACAAAGACGCTTGACAAATCAGAATGGAAGAATACCGTTTTAGCAAAAGGCGATTTGGTTGAAGAAATAAATAATCTAAAAAAACAAAACGGAAACGACATTATCGCTTATGGCGGTGCGACATTTGTTTCAGCTTTAATAAAAGCAGGACTTATTGATGAGCTTAATTTGTCTGTAAATCCCACAGCACTTGGGGATGGATTACCAATCTTCAAAGAATTAGGTGCGAGACAAAACTTTACGCTTAAAAAGAACCTCGCATTTAAGTGCGGTATCGCTCTACTTCAATACGAGAAAAAATAACAAACTACCTACTATCAAATAAAGGAATATAAAATGAAAATCGTGAATCCTTACTTAAACTTCAGCGGAAACACCGAAGAAGCTTTTAACTTTTATAAATCGGTTTTTGGCGGTGAGTTCACCATGCTGATGCGATTTAAAGACGTACCCGATCAGAAAATTCCGGATGATGCGAAGAACCAAATTATGCATGTTGCGTTACCACTCGGTAAAAATAACATATTGATGGGAACAGATGCGCCGGAAGCGATGGGGTTCAATTTAAAGGTCGGCAACAATGTTCACATTTCAATTCATGCTGAAAGCCGTGAAGAAGCTGATAAACTATTTAACGGTTTATCTGCCGGTGGTAACATTCAAATGCCTATGGCAGATATGTTCTGGGGCGATTATTATGGTTCGTTCACAGACAAATTCGGCGTTCAATGGATGATCTCGTTTACGAATCCTAAATAAATGCTATTGAAAAATTACCCGAATTGAAAAACTTAATAAGAGAAATAGTTATGAGTAAATTAAAAGTTTTGTGTTATAGTGTTTCAATTGACGGATTTGGAGCAGGACCCAGTCAAAGCATGGACAACCCGATGGGGATAGGAGGCATGTCTATACATGGATGGGTTTTGCCAACGAAGACATTTCAAGTAATGCACGGTGAGATGTTTGGCGGTGGTGAAACGGAAGGCGCTACCGGTGTTGATGATGATTTTGCTGCCAAAGGATTTGAAAATATTGGCGCATGGATATTGGGAAGAAATATGTTTGGTCCAATGAGAGGACCGTGGGAAGATCATTCTTGGAAAGGATGGTGGGGAGATAATCCGCCATATCATACGCCTGTTTACATTTTAACTCATCATGCCAGACCATCTATTGAAATGGAGGGAGGAACAACATTTCACTTTATCACCGATGGAATTGAAGCAGCGTTAAAGATGGCAAAAGCAAATGCCAATGGAAAAGATATTCGGTTAGGAGGAGGAGCTAATACAGTTCGGCAATATTTGAGTTCGAGGTTAGTGGACGAAATGCACATTGCTTTATCGCCCACTTTACTTGGAGCTGGCGAGAGTTTATTGCAAGACATAAATTTAGTTGAACTTGGATATGAGTGCGTTGAGTATGTGCCGTCTGAAAAAGCGGTACATTTAGTTTTCAAACAAAATAAGAAGTTCTGATTTGCGGAACTAATTAGGCATGGCTTTTTTCAAAACCAAATTCATGTATTTTGAGGGGACTCTTGGGATGCGACGGGTACTGTACCGCGTAATGTTGATTTGTAACGCAGTTCTTTTAAATACTTTTTGGCAGGTGTTTCTTGTGCGGCATTCTTGTTATTACGCCGCTTATCGGTAATGAGTGTTGGAGAAATCAAGAATTTGTCTAACAACAATGCTAAAATATGAATAGTAGTCAACCTCAAACTAACAGTACACTAAAAAGGAATATTACTATGGCAAACGAAAAATCAAACTTGTTAACCGCGGGAAAAATTGCAATACAACTTGACGTTTCCGGTGGAGCTGTTTCTACAGCGATCAAAACACTCGGCATCAAACCCGATTTGGTAAAAGATAATTGCAGTTATTACGGAGCTGATCTGATTAAAAAAATCAAAACAGTAATTAATTAATTCGATTTATCGCTAAAACTATCACGAGAGAAATATGAAAGCTGTACTTAAAAGTATTGGGGCGGTTCTTGCCGGATTCATCTTTATCGGAGTAACACATACAAGCATAGATGCAATGCTTGAGAGCGCACGTGTTTTGCCAAAAGGAAATCTTTTTGTTGAAGCATGGCTAATTCTAATTGTAATAGGTTACCGCGCAATTTTCAGTATTGCCGGCTGTTATATCTCGGCATGGCTGGCGCCTAATTATCCAATGAGACATTCACTTGCACTTGGTACACTTGGTGCAATACTTAGTTCTATTGGGGCAATCACTATGGGTCATTTAGGTCCGGCTTGGTATGCTTGGACTCTTGTTATAGTCTCTGTACCGATAGGATGGCTGGGGGGTAAGTTATACGAGAAGCGCTTAAATAAAGAAAGTAGCGGAATGGAATAGGAGAATAAATGATGAGAAAGTTAAACGTATTCAATTTCATAACTCTCAACGGATATTTTGAAGGACCAAACCACGATATTAGCTGGCATAAACATGGCGGCGAAGAAAACAAATACTCCGATGATTCACTGAAAGCCGACGGCATTCTACTATTCGGCAGAAGAACTTATGAGATGATGTACAGTTTCTGGCCCACTCCAATGGCTGCCGAAATGTTTCCCGAAACGGCTAAGGGAATGAACAAATCTGAAAAAATTGTTTTTTCAAACTCGCTTAAAAAGGCGGAATGGAATAACACTAAAGTAATCGGCGGAAATATTGTTGAAGAAATGAGGCGTTTAAAAAAAACAAAAGGAAAAGATATGACAATACTTGGAAGCGGAAGTATTGTCTCTCTTTTTGCAGAAGCCGGACTGATTGATAATTTCGAAATAATGATAGACCCAATTGCAATCGGCAATGGCACACCGATATTCAATGGCATCCAGCATAAACTTGATTTGAAACTTACAGACACAAGAACTTTTAAGAGCGGCGTTGTTCTTCTTAGTTATAAATTGTTCTAGTAGTGAGCAGCAATTTCTTTTGAAAGGGAAGAGTAAAATGAGAAAAGTAATTTTTGCAATAAATATAACTGTTGACGGTTATGCCGACCATACTTCGGGTATTGTAGACGATGAATTGCACAGGTACTTCACTCGGCTCTTGCAAAACACAGACATCGAGATTTTCGGACGTAACACCTATAATCTGATGTATCCGTACTGGCACGACGTTGCGATGAATCAATCGGAAACGGAAGTAACCAACGAATTTGCCCGCACGTTCGATTCGATACCCAAAATCGTCTTTTCAACAACATTGAAAAGCGTTGAGTGGAACAACACGACGCTCCTGCGTTCAAACCTTCAAGAAGAGATAGTGAAATTGAAACAACAGCCCGGTAAAAGTATCTCAATAGGGAGTATTAGCATCGCTTCGCAACTTACACAGCTTGGTCTTATTGATGAGTACTACTTTGTTGTTCATCCGATTGTTGCGGGCAAAGGAAGAAGATTATTTGAAGGGTGGGAAATCGGTAACCAACTTGAACTAATGGACACTCAAAACTTCAAATCTGGCGTAGTCGCATTACATTACAAAAAAAATAGAAAGTTAAATGTAAAAGGTGGTTTGGTTTAGGAAGTCAACGAACTAAAGAAAACACGATGGTTGAGAAATTATTGCTTACGTTGATTCGGAATTAGTTTGTTCGCCGAAGAAATTCTTCCGTACAAAAATTTATTTTCGGTAATCGGTCAGCAAAAAAGAAAGGAAATAAAATTATGTCGTTCCAAGCATACATAGATAACATAAAAACCAAAACGGGCAAGTCTCCTGAAGATTTCAAAAATATGCTGCAAAAAGAAGGACTGCTTAAACCTGGGTTCAAAGCCACTGAACTGGTAAATTGGTTAAAAGATAAATATGATTTAGGGCATGGTCATTCAATGGCAATATGGGCCGTGTTCAAATCAAAAGGGTGGGTACAGGATGCAAAGAAGAAAAAGTAATACGGGCTTATTTGAGGATGTTTTATTAGAAAAAAATTCGTTGCGCAGAATACTAAACAAGGGATGAACTCGAAAAAACAAAGGGCTAGACCAATGCAAAAGATAACTCCATTTTTATGGTTCGATAATAACGCCGAAGAGGCGGTTGAATTTTACACTTCAATATTTAAGAACTCGAAAGGAGAAAATGTTTCCCACTACGAAGAACAAGGAGCCGAAGTATCCGGCAGACCAAAAGGATCTGTTATGACTGTGCCGTTTCAGATTAACGGACAAGATTTTATTGCTTTAAACGGCGGTCCAATGTATAAGTTTAGTGAGGCAATTTCTTTTATGGTAAATTGCGAAACGCAAAAAGAAATTGATTACTTCTGGGGAAAACTTTCCGAAGGCGGGCAGGAAGTACAATGCGGCTGGTTGAAAGATAAGTTTGGTTTGTCTTGGCAGATTGTTCCAACTGCTTTAGGTAAATTGTTTAGCAGTCCTGATCCCATAAAAACGAATAGAGTTATGGCAGCAATGCTGAAAATGAAAAAACTTATAATCGCAGATTTGCAGAAAGCGTACGACGGCAACTAACGATGAGCTTCTTTTTCCTGATTTAATTGTGAAATTATCGAACTATTTTTAGGAAGTAAATATTATTTTCACCAAATGATAACCATAGAAGAATTTAGAAAACTTGCTTTGTCATTTCCGGATGTTACGGAAGAACCTCATTTTGAGAAAACCTCTTTTAGAGTGAATAAGAAAATATTTGCCACGCTCGATGAAAAGAATAACCGGGCGGTTGTAAAACTTTCTCTGCTGGATCAATCGGTATTTTGCAGTTTTGATAAAGCCGTAATGCATCCGGTGAACGGCACATGGGGCGGACAAGGATGGACAGTAATTGAATTAGACAAAGTAAAAAGAGCGATGCTCAAAGATGCAGTTAAGGCAGCTTACCAAAATTTATCAGCAAAAAAGAAATAAGAATTAGATATAAAGTGAGAAATAATTTTGTGACAAAAGAAAACAATGCAAACTTCGCCAAAGCTGAGATGTTAATCCGAAAACCCGTTTCAGATGTGTTCGAGGCTTTTATCAATCCGGTGATCACAACAAAATTTTGGTTTACCAAAAGCACCGGGAAATTGGTTGTGGGGAAAAAGGTGGAATGGACTTGGGAAATGTACAATCACACCGTTCCCGTTTTTGTTAAATCGATTGATCCAAACAAAACCATTATAATCGAATGGGGAAATTACGAGGAACGAACCGAAGTAGAATGGACGTTCAAATCAGTAAATGATAATTCAACCTTTGTGAGTATTGTAAATAAAGGATTTATCGGCAACACAACACAACTCATATCTCAAATTCGTGATTCAACCGAAGGATTTACGTTGGTATTAGCCGGTCTGAAAGCCTATCTTGAATATGGTTTGCAACTCAATTTAATAGCGGACAGATTTCCTAAAGAGGTTGTCTAAAGATTTAAAACAATTGAAAACTTAAAGCTGATTCAAAAAAGAAAAGGGAAAAATGGAAACAGATGCCAAAACAAAATTTAAAACGGTAGATGAATATTTCTCTACTTTCCCAAAAAATGTAAAAAACATTTTGACACAACTACGAAAAACAATAAAACAAGCAGCTCCTGAAGCTGAAGAATTAATCAGCTATAACATGCCCGCATTCAAATTGAATGGAATATTGGTTTATTATGCCGCGTACCGGGAACATATAGGTTTTTATCCAACATCATCGGGAATTGAGGCATTTAAAAATGAACTTACCGGATATAAATGGGCAAAAGGTTCAATCCAATTTCCACTAGATAAACCACTTCCCACAGAGCTAATAACGGAGATAGTAAAATTTAGAGTGATGAGAAATTTGGAAAAAGCAACTACAAAAACGAAAAAGAAATAAACAAAAACTTTTCTATAAGATTACAAAAAATTCACTCCCCTTCTGTGGTTAGAATACTTGATGATAATTCCAGCTAATTTCAAACAAATTATCCTTCAGAACTTTGGATAACTTCTAAGAATTATTCAGATTTATACCACCAGTTTTAATTAATTCTTAACCACAATCCCTAGATATTACCTATGAATCGTTTTAATAGGGTAACAGCAATCTTAATTCAGCTCCAGTCTAAAAAAATAGTAAGAGCAAAGGATATTGCCGATCGTTTCAATGTCAGTATCAGAACTGTTTACCGCGATATACAAACTTTAGAAGAAGCCGGGGTTCCAATTGCTTCGGACTCCGGTATTGGTTATTCTCTTATTGACGGTTACCATCTGCCTCCCGTCATGTTTTCAAAAGAAGAAGTTACGGCATTTTTAACAGCCGAAAAGCTCATAGAAAAGTTTACCGATAATTCAATTGATTCAAATTTCAAATCCGGTATGATGAAAATAAGGGCTATTTTAAGAAATTCAGAAAAAGAACTGCTTGAAAGTATTGAAGAGAATATTGAAATTGTACGGCAAAAATCATCTTTAGAAAATTCCGGTAATTCAATTGGAATTCAAATCCTGATTGAAAGTATGTCTGAAAGAAAATCTCTCAATATTCGGTATCACACCTTTTATTCAAATGAAATTAAGGATAGAAATATTGAACCAATCGGAATATTTTTTGGCGGAAATCACTGGCACACAATTGCTTTTTGCGAATTAAGACGAGATTACCGCGATTTTAGATTAGACAGAATTTTGAGCATTAGTAAGACTAACATTGCATTCAAAAAAAAACATCCTTCAATTAAAGATTATCTGCAAAAAATATCTAAGGAGCAAAATCTGGAAACTGTTATTATTCAGGTTGATAAAAATATTGCTCGTTATTTAAAAGAACAAAAATATTATAACGGGTTTGTTAATGAACAGGAAATCGGAGATAAGGTTCAAATGACTTTTCTGACTTCGTCTCTGAATTATTTTGCTCATTGGTATTTGATGTTTGCGGATAAAGCGGAAATTGTTTCTCCGGATTCCTTTAAAACTATTTTGGGGGAGATATTAATTAAAATTAATAGCAGAAATTTTTTAAATTCATAAAAACTTACTGACATACTGTTGTCAATCCGGAGTGCTATTTTTGTCTTGTAGTTTTTTTTACAAAATTTAAGAGGAAACAATATGTCATTAATCAAAACTTTCTTGAACGAATTAGAGCAAGAAGCAGTATCTACCAGAAAAATGTTGGTAGTTGTACCAAATAACAAGTATGATTGGCAGCCACATCCAAAAAGCATGACAATCAGAGCATTAACCACTCATATTGCAGAAATTCCCGGGTGGATTGAACACAGTATTACAAATGATGGATTGGATTTTGCCACGACGCCTTATAATCCAAAAGTTATCAATAATACAAAAGAATTATTGGAAGTATTCGAGGAATCTTTAGCTAAAGGTAAATCTCAGTTAGTTGAGGAGAATGAAGGAAAACTAGATGGTAGATGGGTTATGAGAAATGGTGATACTGTACTCATGGATCTTTCAAAAGCTGAAGTTATCAGACATTCTTTAAGCCAGTTGATTCACCATAGAGCGCAGTTAGGTGTTTTTCTGCGTTTACTGGATATTCCGATTCCGGGAGTTTATGGTCCAAGCGCTGATGAAATGAATCATTAATCGATTCCAAACTTTTTCATCTAAAAAATCAGTGAACATAAAAAATAAAATGCTGAATGAAAAAAAATCATTCAGCATTGTTTTTAGGAGAATGCATGAATGTATAAGCGTAATTACCGGAACATTTGTTTCTTATTATTTTCTTTACAACTCCTGCGAATAATTTGAACTATCCAATAAGTTGTACTGCACATCAACCGGGGGCAATTAGTATTAAGTAAAACATATCGCTAAAAATATGATCACGTTAAACGAGATTACCAAATACAGATTAGCTAATCAGTAAATTGCGGCAACAAAATTCAAAACCGCAAATGAAATTAGTGGGTTTTTAAATAAAGAAACAGTAGTAACCTATTAATTCTAAAATGATCTTTCTCTACTTATTTGAATTGGTATAAAATTCCCGCATTATTGTTGTGATAATTTTTTCACGGATTTAACAGGTTCTAAATGAGACGCTTAATTACATTATTTATAATTCTTCTTTTTATTGCCGGTTGTGCCGGCACACAGAAAGTCAGTAAAGAAATCCAATTCAACTTGGTACAAACTGAGTTAATCCTGTCGGCAGATTCCACAGCCCCCATGTCTGTACTAAGTGTTTACAATAAAAAAGATTCGCTATTACTGCGGACTAAGAGTAGTGACATCACTCCCGATATTGATGATATCACTCTTCAATATCTAATAAAAAGAATGTATGCAACAGTCACCGACAGCATTACCGAAGGAGTAGGGCTCGCCGCACCGCAAGTTGGAATTTTGAAAAATATTATTTGGGTACAGCGGTATGACAAGCCTGGTTATCCTTTTGAAGCTTTTCTTAATCCAAAGATAAAACAGTATACAAAAAAGAAATTGAATTGGGTTGAAGGTTGCCTCTCTATACCTGAAAGAAGAGATACGACAACTACTCGCTCATATGCGATTCTTATAGAATATCTAAGCCCGGACAAGTCTTATCATATTGAAATGGTTGAAGGATTCACTGCCATAATCTTTCAACATGAGATTGATCATCTGAATGGAATATTTTATTTGGATAGGCTCAAGTAGATGGCTTTATTCTGCAGATCAATAGTTTTGATAGTGCATTTGTTAATAAACTTTACAGTGCAATTAGATTATTTTCTTCTCACTTTCATAATCAAAAAAATGAAGTTTTTCTATATTGATTTTCAATTTCCGCGTAGCTCCCGATTTAGGAATGTCGCGAGCCGGAATTCTTGAGATGCATTGCACGTTATCAATTACAAAAAACAAATGAGCTTCGTTTCCCATAGGTTCAACAAGTTCAAGAATAATTTCGAATTCATGATAGTTGGATTTTAAAGATTCATCGTTTCTATCATGGATATCTTCAGGTCTTATTCCAAGCCAGATTTTATTCTCCACATGATCTTTTAATTGATTTGTTTGTTCCGCATTGAGGTTTAATATCAGTTTCGCGCTAACGGATTCGAATTTTAATCCGTTCGAGTTTGTAATCTTTCCCTCAATAAAGTTCATCGTGGGACTTCCGATGAATCCCGCAACAAATTTGTTTGTAGGAGCGTTGTACAAATTCATCGGTTTATCAACTTGCTGAACAATACCGTCTTTCATAACGACTATTCTATCTCCCATCGTCATCGCTTCGGTTTGATCGTGAGTAACATAAATCATAGTAGCATTAAGCCGATGATGAAGTTTAGAAATCTCCGTTCTCATCTGCACTCTTAACTTTGCGTCAAGATTACTTAACGGTTCATCAAACAAAAAAACTTTTGGTTTACGAACGATCGCTCTTCCTACAGCCACTCTTTGTCTCTGTCCACCCGATAATGCTTTTGGTTTTCGTTCTAGATATTCTTCTAAGTCCAAAATTTTTGCCGCATCCGAAACACGTTGCTTTATCTCTTCCTTACTGAATTTCCTTAATTTTAATCCAAATGCCATGTTATCATAAACCGTCATGTGGGGGTAAAGAGCGTAATTTTGAAATACCATAGCGATATCGCGGTCTTTTGGAGAGACTTCATTAATAAGTTTACCGTCAATGTAAATCTCTCCTTCACTAATTTCTTCCAGCCCGGCGATCATTCTAAGTGTTGTAGATTTTCCGCAACCCGACGGTCCAACCAGTACAACAAACTCCGAATCACCGATAGTTAAATTAACATCACTAACTACTTTTAATTTATTGTCATAATTTTTTGAAACATTTTTTAATTCAACAACTGCCATAACGAACTTCCTTGATACTTATTTAAATTTTATCGAATAATGATTTCTCTTTGATCTGGAAAGATGTTTTAGATTTATCTTATAGATATTATTCTCTTTCGTTTCCGTAATTCCACTGCTAATAGATTTTCCATCTACAGAAATATTTTGATTTGCCGTTGGCGAAACAACTTGCAATTCAATTAAATGATTTTCAAAAGATTCAAGATCAAATTCAAGCGTATTTGTTTTTCTATCATACGTTGGAGAAATTACTAAAGCATTGGCTGATTTTAAGTAAGGTGTTTTAGCATTCCCTAATTTTAAATTAATCTTTTCTAAATGATTTATATCCTCAGGAACAATAGCTGATGGAATTTCTTTTCCATCATATAAGATTGAGGATAACGCACTCCCCTTTCCTTTAATATCAACTGTTACAGGAACTCCTTTGAGAGTAACTGTTAGTTGTACGGAATCCATTTCTTTAGGAATGAACGGACTAAATGAAATATTCCATTCATTTTCTCTCAGTCCGAATAAATTATACAACGTATAAAAGTACCAACCGCCAGCCCATAAGAATTGAGGCTTGTCGATCTTACCATAAACAGCCGGATTGTTCTTATCACTTATTCTGTACTCATACAAAGCGGGTTGACCGTTCGGGCTATTCATTATTCCCTTTAACGTCATCGTTTTTTTTATGAATGAAAAAGCGTCATTATTTAAACCGTTACTGATTAACGATAGAGCGTACCATGAATTCCCGTGCGGCCAGATTCCACCGTTAGCATAATGATAAGGCTCTCCAGCTTCATTGCCGGCAAATTTCATATAATCGATAAGCAGGTGCAAATCCATTGGATACAACGTGTAGATACCAAGTTTTTCATCCAACAATTTTTCTTTCGCTGTTGTTATCAACTTTAGATTTTTGTCTTCATCTAACAAATTGAAATGTGAAGCCAACAGAGAACCCATATAAATATGGCGGTCTTCTTTCCCGTCTTCAAAGTAATTGATCAAATAATTCAGTTTATCGTCCCAAAGTGCATCGACTAATTTCGCATTCATCCGGTTCGCAAGATGCTCAACTGATTTTAATTCAAAAGTTTGTTTGTGCAAAACCGTTGAGATAAAATTAAATTCTCTTAATGCACGAATAGCAAGAATGGTCATATAAGCTCGCGGTCCAAAATTTTTACCAATGTCCCACCAGTCTGGTCTGAATGACCACATTAGATCATCTGCTCCTTTATTCTTCATCGCAGTTTGAATGCTTTTCTCGATATAAGGATAAAGCTGCTCTACGAATTTACTATCGCCTGAATGCCGCAGATAGCGGGCGGAAACAAGAGTGAACCAAAAGTGATTCCAGTTTTCAGTTCCGGCAAATTCAGTTCTATACGTTGTATCTTTCCAATAGTAAGCATGCGGAATTGTACTGTCAGTATCGGCTAAACTTACGATATACTTTAAATCATTTTTAACTCTGGTCAGATCGAAATTAACGGCAGCTAAATCAGTCAGCAGCGCATCGTGGGTAAAATAGAAATTATATTCCGCTTGTGCGGGCATGGGAACAATTTGTCCATTTAAATAATGGGTATTCGCCGCCAGGACAGCTTTTGACCACTGCGATGTAAAATCAATATCTTTATTTCCTGTAACTATTTCTTTTTTGTCAACGGATTCTTTTAAGATGTAATACTCATACTCATCAATTTCCTTTTGATAATTTTTTAACAAGAAATCCGTTTTCTCTTTCGCCTCTATAATTAACGATGATCCAACAATCTGGACAATTTTAATTGATGAATGAGGCACTAATCGTTTTTTATAAATGAATGCGGCAATAGGTTCGCCAAGTTTTTCTTTCTGAATTATTTTTTCGGGAAGAGAACTATTAGTATTAATCCACCAATCATCGAGATTTTTAAATCCATTATTCTTTTCCTGTTTTGTTGTAAAACTTGAAGGTTGCAATCCTGAATTCATAACAAATACTTGCGCATTACCCGTTTCCGTATATGGATAGTTTGCTCTAATTATTGAACCGTTTTCTTGAAATTCGGTGTATGCGCTATCAATCATTTTGTATGTATGGCTTGTGCGAAGTGTTGTTTCTAATCGTGTATATACTTCATATTCTTTTTCGGCTTTGGACATGTTTGTTATTTCATAAGTGATCACCATTGCAGGTTCATTCTTGCAAAACTCGTAATTGATTTTTATTTCGCTGTCGGATTCTTTTCCATCAAAGGAAACAGAGTAGGGTGTTTGCGAAATTTTGTAAACTTGATTTTTCAAAAATCTTTTTGGCGAATCACCGACTTTCAATCCAAATGACATAACTCTGAAATTTTCTCGTTTCCAATAATCCTCACTAATATCAATACTATTTGCTACCGGGTAATAAAAGCTTATCCGATTCAACAAAGGAAAGCTTTTATGAATTTCAATACCTACATAAGGACTTCCAACTTCTATCTGCCCAACTTCCTTTGTACTTTTAATCGTTAACGATTCTTTGTATTGACTTGTAGTTTTTACTGCAAATAGTAATATGATCAATGTTACAAAACTGATTGAATAGAATTTATATTTCATCGCCAAACTCTTTAAGACACCACTTACTTCTCATTTCAGCAGAGTCATTTTTTTTATTTCTGAAAATTTATCTGAGCTAAATTTTACAAAATAGATTCCGGAATTCACTGAAGCGCCGGATTCGTTTTGCCCATCCCAACTTATATTATAGAAACCGGGTAATTTTTCTTCGTTCATTAACGTCTTGATTTTTTGTCCCATCACATTAAATATTTCAAGTTTTACGATTGATTGAGTAGAGAGTTGATATTCAATGCGCGTCTGATTGTTGAATGGGTTGGGATAGTTTTGCCGCAATCCAAAATTCTTTGGTAGTTTAATTTCTTGTTCATCTTTAGCATCAGTAATAAAATCATAGAGAGATTGAATGTTGCTGTAGGGCAACGCGTAATTGTATACTCTGATATCATCCAATATACCTTTGAAATTATATTGAGTATTATTTGGAAGCACTTGCCCGATCATTAAATCAATTGAAGTTGTCAGCATCAATCCTGAAAAAGAAGTGAATGCGTCCAATTCACCATTAATATAAATTTCATAATCATTCCCATCGTAAAGAACTGTTACATTGTAAAGAGTATTTGCCACCAACTCGGTTTCAGAATCAAGATCCTTTATTCCTATGTTAGTTTTAACAGTCCATCTTATATGTTTATTTGTGATTGAGACTTTCCATCGATTCTCCCAATTGCCGTGCGAAAGTGGATACGCTTCCCTATCGAAAAATTCTCCGACTTTTATCCAAAAATTAATTGTGATACTATTCTGAAAGTTTAAACTTGAACTGCTTGTAATTTTAATGTTGTTATTTAAACCGTTGAACGAATAGGCGCTTGCAGCATTTCCAAAACGATCTGTTGTTAATGCAGCGCCGGAGATTGTCCCATTATTATTAAATCCACTCCCATCATTTGCATTACCGGTAAAAGGATAAAATGCAACAAGTTCACCGGTCTGCTTAATTGTGGTGTCGCGGACAGAAACACCAATACTATCAATCGCTGTTCCTCCGCGCCCATCATCAACTAAACAAAAGATGTAGTAATTTCCGGCATTAACCGGTGCGGTCCATGTTACAGAAGTATCACTTCCGTTAAGTGTTCCAAAAGCTGCCGACCAATTGTAAATTAGCGAATCTCCATCAACATCAGATGCAACACAATTTATTTTTGTAGTTGAACCCAGATGAATTTTTCTGGGATGTGCGATTAATTTATTTATTGATGGAACATTGTTGATGAATTCCACTGCATCAATAAAAATTGAATCGGATACAATACCGCTATTATTATCACGTACAATACACTTCACGGAATATTTTCCTGGAGTTGAAGGAGTCGCCCAAGTAATCACCGTTCCCGTTCCAGAGATAGTTCCGCCTGATGCAGACCATTCATAACCTATCTGATCGTTGTCAACATCAACCGCCGAACAATATATTTTGGTGGAATCATCTAATGTGACGATTTGTTTTACTACTGAAAGTGATTTGATTCGAGGCGAATGATTAGTTGCACTTTGTCCGGAATTAAAATCAATCACCACATTATTAACTAAAGCTTTTTCATTATCATATGTGATAGTACTTCCAGCCGGAATGATCACTGCAATTACAGCAGCATCGGCTGGAATTATAATTGATGTTTCACCAGTTATTGCTGATTTTATTACCGAATTAGAAACGGCATCATATATATCGCGTGCTTCATTTCCAACATTTATAAGAACAGTTTGCTCTGTTGAATAAGGATTATAATAGAGAAAAGTTGGGAAAGCGTTTTTATGAAAATAATCTGTCTTAAGTAAATCTAATTTTAATATCATTGAAATATTTGTGGTGTCGATAATTCCACCGAATATTCCAACGTGCGATGAACCGTAAAGTGCAAGATTAGTTGATCCCCAACCTCCGCTGATCGCATCCCCGGTAGCATAAGGACTTGCTGCAAATTGATTTTGACGAAGCGCTTCATGACCGATATACGAATTTGGATCGTACTGATGCGCCCATTCTTCGCTATCTTGATTTTGATTGGGAAGATAGTTAGTGTAAAACAATCGCGCAGAGTTAGCGACATTTAAAACCCACTTACCGATTGCACGCGCATAAGTATCATCATAACGGACTAATGGAACTAACGCTCCCACTTGCTCAAATGTATTCATCAGAAAAGCGTAATCATTTGAACCGTTTACTTCACCAATTAAACCGTTAACATCATAATCTCCCCATTTACCAAGAATCGCGCCCCATTGGCGGAGCGCCCCAACATCAAAACACCAATTCATCATTTTTGAAATATCATATTTTGTCCCAAGTTCTGCATTCATTCTCGCAGCAGCATAAACGCCGTACGGTAATTGTAATTCGTAAGAAGGATTTGAAGTCAACGAATTGAGAAATTCCAAACACCATTCTGCGCCGATTCTATACTTTTCATTTCTCGTTTCAGAATAGGCGTTGTAAAGTATCCATGCAAGAGCGCCTGCAGCTTCCGGTTCAACTACACCGGATGAAAGCGGTTTCATCGTCATAAGATCAAATGCACGATAATTCATATTTGGAGTTTTCCAGGGAGTTGTGCCTCCTCCCATTGTTTTTACAGCTTCCAACCATCTATCAGCAACTTTTGTAAATTGATTTGAAAAATCTCCGGTAGAAGGATACTGATCATATAATTGATAGAAAAAAATATTCGGCATCAAATCGTACCACCAATCATCCCAGTTACTGCCGGTCGGATGATTAAGATAAACATTTGCATTGTTCGCTTTATTAAAATATTCTTCGCACATCAACACCCAATTATATCCATTCTGATTACTTTTATCGATGCCGGTTAAAGCGGCTCCAATAGTGGCTGGTAGTAGATTTATCGCTTCCGCGGATAATGGTGATTTTGTTCCAACTACAGTGTGAAGTCCAAAACTGGTGTGTTCAGGATAATTTACGGTGTTATTATTTATCCAGATCAGTGGAAGATATTGACCGGTACGATTAATATCGAAAACAAGACTATCATAACCTGCGGTAACTTTTTTCCAATCTCTCATTTCATAAGGAGATGGAATGTTCGGCATCTGTTCTATCCGGTTGATATTTATCTGTTGAGCATTAATTCCAATTAGAGAAATAAGAAAACAAAAAATAATTTTACGAATTTTATTTCGCATAAAATCTTTCATAACAAATGTCTCTAACATCCGGATATCTTTCATTTTATCTACCACGCGTAATACAGTGGTGCCTGCCCGGCGGGAGGAAATATGGTATCAATCTTTGACAGTAATTCTTCTGTAAATTTAATTTCAAAAGCATTTAGTGAAATTTCCAATTGCTGCTGAGTTCTTGGACCTATAATTGGTGAAGTAACACCGGGTTGATTTAAAAGCCAGGCTAAAGCAGTATCGGCAGGAGCTTCTCCAAATTCATCGCAAAAGTTTTCCCACTTTTCTATTTTTGTTCTATGAGTTTTTAATTTATTAATGAGTTCATCCGTATTCCTTCGTCCTTCACCTAAATTTTTTATAACTCCCCCGAGAAGTCCGCCTTCAAGGGGACTCCAGGGGATTATCCCGACTCCATAATACTTGCATGCAGGAATTATCTCGCGCTCAATTTTACGATTGAAGAGATTGTATTTACTTTGCTCGCTGACCAATCCGAGTAAATTTCTTTTTCGCGCTTCTTCGTTTGCGGTTGCAATATCCCATCCGGCAAAATTACTGCTGCCGACATAAATTATTTTGCCTTCACGTATCAGTTGTTCCATTGCTTGCCAAATTTCATCCCACGGAGTCTCCCGATGAACATGATGCATCTGGTACAAATCAATATGATCGGTCTTCAATCTTTTCAGACTATCTTCACAAGCTTTTTTTATATGATAAGCAGAGAGATGTTTTTCATTCACCCTATCTCCCATTTCTCCGTATACTTTACTTGCCAGAACGATGCTGTCTCTCCGGTTTTTATTCTCTTCTAACCATTTTCCAATAAGTTTCTCAGTGATGCCTTCACCTTTTTTGCCGCCATAAACATTTGCGGTATCGAAAAAATTGATCCCGAGTTCCAAAGCGCGATTCATTAATTGAAAACTTTCTTTTTCCGATGTGAAGGAACCAAAGTTCATGGTACCAAGGCAAAGTTTACTCACCCTTAAACCGCTTCGACCTAATTTTGCATATTGCATTTCTTCTCCATGTGGATATTCAATAAAAATATTTTTTAATGTAAATAAGCATTCAATGTGTTGATCTCGATATCTTCTATTCTTAATGGTTTAATTTGTTCTCCAATGATTTTCACTTTGATCTGTTCGCCTGGTAAAATAAATAATCCTCTGTCTGAAAAAGTCAATTGCGGATGATATATATCAACAAAGAAAACAGAATTGTTACTTTCCAGAATTAATTCTGTGCAATTGTCGCCGGTGGGAGTTTTCAATTTTAATTCTGAGTTTTTTAACTTAACATGTTTCCATGGTTTGGTTAGATAATAATTTCTGCAAACCGGTTGATTTGATTCGTTATACAAGACTGCTGTTAATACCCAATTTTCATCGTCTGGTAAATTCTTACGGAGGATCGAATTAATTTCTATTAGTCCTTTGTCGGCGATGTTCACCGTGACCGAACTGTCTTTCACTATTTCACCGGAGGCTGAATTGATAACCGTCAATCTCAACTTTCCGCTAATTTTGTTTTTGCTTTGATTGAGAAGAATTAATTTGATTTTACTTCCTTCATCTTTAAAGTAAAGTAATAGCGGGGCGAATGCATTCTTTACAAAATGGTAAGCTAATTTTGGTTTGATATCGGAATCAATGAGCGACCAACTTGTAACAGGCCAGCAATCATTTAGTTGCCAGATAATACTTCCGTTTGTTCTTCCATTAGTCCGCCAATATTCAAGACATGTTTTCAAAGCGAAAGCTTGATTCAATTGCGTCAAATATAAATAGTCGTTCCACTCAGTCTTTACCGGAAGATGACCACTTAAGAATTTAATTATTCTTTCCGGTCCTTCTATTTGTTTATTATGATGCTCAAATATTTTGTTGCTAATACTTCTGTCCTCTTGAGGCAAATATTTTTCAAATGTATCTTTGTTGGCAGGACCTTGAAAACCAAACTCAGTGACAAATAAACTTCTGTCGTTTTTCACTTCATCATAATCAATCCACTTGCTCCAGATATTCCACTGATGCGTGTTGCCGCTATCAAATGAATTTGGATCCTCATCATTTCCAAAAGGAGATGATTGCCAATAAGGATGGTGGGGATCGATCTTTTTTAACAACTTAGGAATGATATTATGATAAATTTTATAACCGGGCATTTTTTTATAAGATATTTTCTGCTCCTGAACCCATATCCACTCATTCTCATTATTGCCGCACCAAAGCACGAGGCACGCATGATGTTGAAGTCGTAAAACATTCTGCGTTACTTCTTTACTTACATTTGAAATGAATTCATCATGCTCAGGATAAGCGCCGCACGCAAACATGAAATCCTCCCAGACGAGTAATCCAAGTTCATCGCACAAATTATAGAATTCATCATTCTCATAAATACCTCCGCCCCACACTCTCACCATATTTATATTCGCTTGTTTGGTTAATGAAAGTAAATCCGAATATTTTTTTGTAGTTACGCGCGGAAGAAATGAATCAGCAGGAATCCAGTTTACCCCTTTACAATAAATATCTTTTCCGTTTACTCGAAATTTGAAAGTCGATACTTCTCTATCTTTTAAGATTAATTCAATTGTTCTGATTCCGACTTTTCTTTTCACTTCATCAAGAAGAACATTTTTGTCATCGACAATTTTAACTTTCAACGAATATAAAGCTTGCTCTCCCTCACCGTTGGGCCACCATAATTTTGGATTTTTAATTTTAAAAGTAATCTTGTTGTTCTTTATTCGTTGAATCGGAATTTTTTGTTCGTAAACATTTTCTTTATCTGATAAAGAAACTAACAACCAAATATTTTTTGGTGCCACAGACTTAATACTTGTAGCAACTTCAACCTCAGCAAAATTTTTACTGATTTTTTTTGTGTTAAAAATCAAACTAACAATTTTAACACTTGGTCGTTCTTGCAAATAAACTTTGCGCCAAATACCAGATGTCGGGAAAGATGGTCCCCAATCCCAGCCAAACGAATACTGCGCTTTCCTTATATAAACTCGGCTTGAATTTAGTGCAACAGGAAGTTTACCATATTTTTTTTCTTGCTGAAGAGCATATCGGACGGGAGATTTTAGTATGACTTTTAACGTATTATCTGTTGGTTTCAAAATATTCGTAACGTTATATGGATACGTTAAAAACATGTTATCGGTTCTACCCAGTTTTTGATTGTTTAAATATATCTCACTAATAGTATCTATACCTTCAAAAACAAGATCAACGCTTTCATTTGTATCACTATGAAAATCAAATTTGGTTTGATAGATCCAATCACATTCGGTAATCCAATCCATTTTTAGTTCGTTGTCTGAGAAGAATGGATCGTCGATGAGTTTATTGTCCAGGAGATCAGTATGAATTGTGCCGGGAACAGTAGCGGCGAATTGTTTTCCCGATTTTAATTTTTTGTTTGTGATACTTACGAAAGAATGAGAAGATTCCGCTAAAGAGAATGTCCAGTTCTTATTTAACTCATGCTTTGCAAACACTTTTGTAACCTTTGTCTCATTTTCTGTTTCTAAAATATCTTTTCAAGAGTCGAACAACATGAATTTTAATCATCACTTTTTAACATTGAAGATCATTTAATGTTTTCAAATTCCTTTAATGCAATTGGGTTTTGTGAAATTCTTAGTAAGGACAATAATCCTTCAATAGTAGATTCTGCGCCGGAATTTCTATTAATTATTTTTTCATTTTCAATTCCATCATAAAAAATTCCAGTATGAGGATTATACATAACTTCATGAGCCGGATTTCTTCCAACAAACCACTGAGCCACTTTGCCTGCCTTTATTGCATACATCGAATCTGACGTAACTGCATAGGCTTCCAATAGCGCAAAAACCATCGGTCTTATGTTATATGCGATTTGTGAATACTGGTTTGATTCCACAGTTTCTATTTTATGATGATGTTTCCGTACTTTGAAGTAGCCTAAAAAGTTTCTCTTAATTAACTGTTCATAAAAATTATCCAGCTCATAGAGAGCGCTCTTCTTAACTTTTTCATCTTTTAAAAGTGGAAACGCTTTGAGTAAGGCATATGCTTGAGAATTGCCCCAACCGTGCCAGGTGTTTTCCCAGCTTAGAAATGCGCCATTAAATTCATATCCTTTATCTTTCACCTGCATCTTCATGATGCCTTGGACCAACGAGTTAACGTAAAATAAAGTTTCTTTATCGCGGGTATTCTGGTAGTATTCAGAAAGAAGTAAAATCAAAACGGCTGACTGATCGGCAGCAGTTTTTCCGGGAAGCCAATTGGGTAAATTTACTCCATCAATATTTATTTTCCCTCTTGTCTTGGGAATGATTCGTTTGATCGCTGCAATTCCTTTTTCTATAATTTGTTTTGCTCTAATCGATCTTTCATCATTTGAATTTTTAAATTCCTTATAATTTTCCATCAACGCCCAGAGCGCTCGCCACGACCACCAATTAGGTTCAGCGACACTGGTTTTATAAGTTTTATTTATGGAGTTGTCTTTCCAAATAAAATTGTAGAAGAATCCGTTTTCGGCTTGCATATACACAAGAAACTCTATAAGATTATTGTATTTAATAAGACTTGAGCTATCGTTGTATGTTTTAAAATATTCTAAATAAAAAATTGCTGCGCGAGCCGCATCATCCACACACGCATAGCCTTCATCCATATCGTCAATATATTTATAATCCGGAGCATTGCTGTAAATATGGATTATAGCCATCTGTTTACCGTTAACATCGATTTCTTTGTAGAGATAATCAAGGTGCGATTTGTTTACTGTAAAAGATGTTTGAGCTGATGAGAATTCACAACAAATTACAAGGAGGACGATGAGCCAAATCGATTTTATAATTGAAAGATTAGTTTTCATACTTGCTTGTAACTATTTACACAACGCTAAAAGATAATTGATAGTGGTTTCAGCTAAGCAGATATTTGTATCAGCGCCTGAATAATAGATCTTTACATCTCCATTCTCTTCTACAATCCAACCGTTGGAAAAGACAACGTTGTTAACATCACCGATGCGTTCATAATTTTCATCCGGAGAAAGAATGGGTTCTTTGCTTTTCCCTTTTACAATCCAGGGTTTTTCAAGATCAAGTAAAGCAACACCAAGTTTATAGATTACGCCCATACCGAACGATCTTACTCCGTGATAAAGTATTAACCAGCCTTCTGAAGTTTTGACCGGATTACTTGACGCACCAATTTTATCAGTCTCCCAGGTCCCGAGTTCAGGTTCAAGAAGTATTTTATAACCACCCCAGTGAATTAAATCCGGACTACTGCTTATCCAAATATCTTTTCTATATTCAGCGGTTGGGCGATCTACTTTCCAATAAGAACCGTTAATTTTTTCCGGGAAGAGTGCGCAATCTTTATTTGATGGTTCTGAAATTGGACCATGAATTTTATAATCTATAAAATTTGCTGTCTCCGCTAATATTACTACGGGTTGATATTTTGAATAACCGGTATAGGTTATATAAAACCTGTCTTCAATCTGCGTAATGCGCGCGTCCTCGATTCCCCAATTCACATATTCATAACAATCTTTATGATCTTCCGCAGTGAGTACAGGTTTTGAAGATACGGCGAAATTATATCCGTCGTGGCTTTCTGCAACAACAAATGATGATCTCCCTATCGGCATTTCAACTCTGCAGAGGAGTATGTATTTCCCATTGTATTTAACCGCTCCCGGATTAAAAATGCTATTTATCTTGAATGAAACATTCTCTTTAGTGAGGATGGGATTTTGACTATATCTAGTTATTTCCAATTAATTTACCTTATTGTTTATGAACATGAATCAAGATTCAGTTAATTTTTTTAGTAATTCGCTAAGATTGACTTTTGCAATACTACTCGCATGATCCGACATAGCGTAAGGAAGTATGAGTTCATCTCCATGGATAGCGCCGCCACAGCTATAAACCACGTTAGGGACGTAACCCTCTCTTTCATTTTCATTTGGTGTCAATAGAGGTTCTGCTAATCGCCCGATAACTTTTGAAGGATCCTCTTTATCTAATAAGAAGGCTCCAATTGAATACTCACGCATTGCTCCAACGCCATGACTCAATACCAGCCATCCGGCGTCCGTTTCAATTGGTGAACCGCAATTGCCAAGCTGCACATATTCCCATGGATAGGTTGGTTTAAGAATTAATTGTTTTGAGTACCAGAAATGAAGATGTTCCGAATACATCAAAAAAATATTTTCATTATCCTGTCTGGAGAGCATAGCGTAGAGCCCATTAATTTTTCTAGGGAAAAGCGCCATCCCCTTGTTCTGAACTTCAGGTCCATTTAGGGTTCCTAATTTAAAATGGAGAAAATCTTTTGTTTCAAGGAGCTGCGGGAAAGTTACTTTACCATCATATGCAGTATAGGTAGCATAATAAGTCCGATCTCCGTTTTCATCGGTAAATTCAACAAACCGGGCATCTTCAATCCCATTAATTTCTGAAGGAGAATGAGGAAAAATTATTCTCTCGGAAAGGCTTTGATCCGGTGAATACTGGATCTCATAATTTGAAAGCGCGAGAGATAAAATTCCTTTTGCCGTAAGCTCATTTTCTCCCCCTTTCTTTTTGTATGGACGTATTAATATTTTGATACAATCTTCAAGATCAGTTAGACTAAAATTATCCTCAAGGCTGCTCATCACTTGTTTGGCAAAAACATTCAACAAATCAAGCTCTATCAGTTTTCGTTCAAATAGTTTTTTTTCATATACAGGATTTGTAATATTTTCCGAGGTAGTAACGTATCGGGTAGGAGTAGAAATAGTAATTTCGTTTTCTTTATCGATTATTCCCGATCTGAAAGTAATAGATGAAAGATGCCCTTCACCCGTGGCTCGCAAACTTAAAATAAAACGACTGCTTCCTTCCGGCAGCTCTGATTGATCCGGGTGCCATATCATCGAAGGATTAAAAAGAGCGGCGGACTCCAGGGAATACTCTTGCGTAAAATAAGCTCCGATCAATAATTTTCGTTCCTCGCTTAAAACCTGGTCAGTTATCAAATGCGTTTTCATCTCCTCAAATCGGTTGAAAAAAAAATTGCGCAGTCTTTGATGCCGAATTTCAAATTCTGTTATGACCTGTCTAAGTTCTTTTTTAACTTCTTTTTCAGAAAGAGTAAGGATTCTGCCAATAATCTTTATAATTCTTTCTTCAGATAGTATCGTAAACGGTCTGTATACAACTCTTTTATAATCAGGTTTGATCACTATTCTCGTTCTAATTGCTTTCATCTTTTTCCATAAATTGTTTTTCAATCATTTAAAATAAAATCTTTCTATTCTTTTATTCCCGTTGACGCCATACTTTGAATAAAATATTTTTGGAAGAACAAATATGCCAACACGATAGGTAACGCCAACATTACTGCTGATGCGAGTTTCACTCCCAACTGAGACTCCGCCCTGCCGCCAACGGAGAATAATGTGACTAACTGGGGCATCGTCATCAAGCTTTCATCACGAATTACGATCAGCGGCCACAAAACTTCATTCCATGATGCCATAAAAGTTATTATGCCGATTGTAATAATTGCGGGCATTGAGTTGGGCCAAAGTATTCTGAATATTATCTGCAATTCATTGCATCCATCAAGTCTTGCCGCATCGATCAAACTATCGGGAATGGATTTAAAATATTGTCTAAACATAATTATACTTAAAGCATTTATCAGATAAGGAACTATCAACGCCCAATAAGTATCAATCCATCCGAACTTTACCATAATGATGTATTGAGGTATAAGTGTAATCTGGAACGGTAATGTCATCGTGAAAATTATCACGTAAAAAATCAAATCTCTTCCTTTGAATACAAGCTTCGAGAGCGCATAACCGATCATCGATCCAAAAATCAATACACCGATGGTAATTGAAGAAGCAACGATAAGGCTGTTAATAAACGCTCCACCGATGGGTATCTTATCAACCATCTGTGCATAACTGCTTAACGTCAAAGACGTCGGCATTAATGTTAAACTACCGATTTCATTTTCCGGGGCGATTGACGCTATCACCATCCAATAAAATGGATAGACAAAGATAACCGCACAAATGGTAAGCGCTATATAAAACATTATTGATTTAATTTTTTTCAATGGTCTTTCTCAATGAATTTTTTCTGAATTACTACAACAGCCAAAATTATTAATGCAAAAAATAAACCGAGGGTTGCGGCGTATCCCATGTGGTAATAGAAGAATCCTTGTTTATAAATATAAAGTACCGCCGAAACCGTACTATTCAAAGGTCCTCCACCGGTCATTATATATGGTTCTATAAATAACGAGAACCCGCCGATTGTCGAAAGAATCACGACCATGAAAATTGTCGGATTGATCATCGGCAAGGTAATTTTGAAAAATTTTTGCCAATGGTTAGCTCCTTCAAGGTCAGCAGCTTCATAATATTGTGTTGGAACCGTTTGAAGACCAACTAAAAAAAGAATGATGTAAAGCCCGACATTTTTCCATGTTGCCATAACTGCAATTGAAACCATCGCAATACCCGGATCGGTCAACCATCCTACTTTGTTAAGTCCAACTCCGGTTAATAATCTATTGAACAACCCTGTATCAAATCCATAGAGTTGTTGCCACAAAATAGTAACGACGACTCCGGAAACAATCACCGGGAGAAAAAACGCCCCTCTAAAAACTCCACGCAATTTTAATTTTTGATTTAATATTTCCGCGAGAAACAATGCGACTATTATTTGTAATGGTATATGAATAAGCAGAAAGATAAGCGTATTGCCCATCGATTTAATGAAAGTTTTATCGTTGAATAATCTAACGTAATTATTCAAGCCGGTGTATTCCATCGGCGCAATGATATTCCATTTATGAAACGTAAGTACAATTGAAAAAACAACTGGAAACGCAACAAAAAGTAAAAAATGTATGATGTACGGAGAAACAAGTAAGTAGGGTAATATTTTTTTTCTGGTAATCATTTTAAAAACAATAGATTAACTGCATCTGAAGCATCTTTTACAGCTTGTTCAGGCGTCTTCATTCCATATATAACACACGCTTCATATTCCTGAGAAATCAAATCAAAAACTTCTTTGAGTACAGGTGACGCGTCTGTTCCTCTAACGTACTTTGACTGATCCGCGAATATTTTCATCTTTGGATTTTTGTTAAAATAATTCCCAAAGTATGGATCGATATTAATATTTTTTCTTCTCGGCAGTTGATTCGTCAATTCTAAAAGTTTGAGATCACCATCACGATCAATCAGTGTTTTCACATATTCCCATGCGATCTGTGGTTTTTTACAAGTTTTAAATATTACAATATTTTTAGGATCACCATACGTATATTTTGGTCCTTTATGATCATCCGGTACGGGCATAGAACTGAAATTATATTCAAATCCTTTTGGTTTAAATTTATCCGCATGTGCAATCTCCCACGGTCCGGTAAATCTTGTCGCAATTATTTCCGATAAAAAAACATCCTGCCTTGCTGAAAGTTGTTCTTTAGAAAAATAATTTTTCTTATAGAGCATCCGAAGAAATTTAAATACCGCAACACCATATTCATTATTGAAAACAGCTTTGTCCCCTTTTACTAACGGGGCGCCGCCGGAAGCTGCAAGATACAAAGGATAGAAATCAAAAAATCTTTGCCACCAGGTTACAAGTACTTCAGAATATCCAAACCACCGATCTACATATCCATCACCGTTAACATCTTTTTGAAATTTAGCTGAGAACCTGAAAAAATCAGAGTATGATTGAGGCGGGATTGATGAACCTAAATCAGCAATCATTTTTTCATTGTAGATAAGCATTATCGGATTGATCTTCCACGGAATTTGATAGATATGACCATCAAGTGATCTGATTTCCTCAATCACTTCACTGTCACATCTTTCGTTAAGAAAATCCATAAATCCATTTAGTGTATCAAGAGCAACCAAAACCTTTGCCTGCGCGTATGCTTCAACATCACCCTGCCACATGTTGGAATAGATATCCGGAGTAGTTTTACCAACCACTGCAGCGAGAATAATTTCTTCACTCGATCGCCCTTCCGGA
>Ga0209417_1002187_pt1 | contig 31580 bp, 27 predicted proteins | sample RifGroF2_FD_184002 | JGI IMG/M metagenome (GOLD analysis project Ga0209417, IMG submission 184002) | Groundwater microbial communities from Rifle, Colorado, USA - Groundwater F2 (SPAdes) (version 2) | ecosystem: Environmental > Aquatic > Deep subsurface > Groundwater | place: Rifle, Colorado... | reverse complement strand
GCTGTCCGACAAAATTTATTTCTGTATTTTTGCTCATGTTGTGATTGTTTCGCAAAACAAATCTACAACATGGGGCCAAACCTTCGGGGAGTAACCCCTATTTTATTTTTTTACTCGTTTAGTAGTGTATATTTATATAATTCTCATATCTGATGCACAATAGCAGGTGTTGTTAGGAGGATCAAAAACTGAAATGATCCGATGAACATGAAGGTCATCGGATCATTTTCGTTAAAGGATAAATATATTATTTTCGATACAAACAGCACTCCGGAAGCTCTTTGTAAACATCATCCGGAGCTTTAAATTTTTCGGTATCGTGACCAACTTTGGCGATAGTTTTCTGAATGGCATCTGAATTCGTTTTGACTCCGTCGAACTCGACATGCAGCATTTTTGTTTCTGAACTCCAATCAGCCGAACTTACTCCGGAAACCGATTTGGCAGCCGTTTCTATCCGGTCTTTGCACATTTCGCAATTGCCCGAAACCTTAAATTGCAATTTAGTGAGGGTTTCACTTTGAGTGAAGCCCTCACTTTCTGGAGAAGAATTCATCATACTGGGTTTGCCTTCCAACTGCGCGGCAGCATCAACGCTGAATGCTCCTTCGGTTACTATCTCCTCTCCTTCTGCCAACCCATCAGTAACCACATAGCTATTTCCCAACATGGGTCCTATATCTATTTCCCTGATTTTGAAAATTGGTTCGTCACCGGGTTGCTTCACATAAACGATGGAGCGTTTGCCGGTCCAAAGTACGGCTGAGCGCGGAATAACCAGCTTATCTTTAAATTCGGCCAGATTCGATTTGACTATTCCGGTAGCAAACATTTCAGGTTTCAGTTTTGCCCCCGGATTGCTCATTTCGAGCCGGACTTTGGCCACACGGTTTACCGGATCAATCACCGGATCGATAAACATGATCGTTCCGGAATAAGACGTCCCGGGCAATGCCTGAATCGAAAATTCCACTTTATCACCCTTTTTCAGGAACGGAAGATCACTTTCGTAGGCATCGAACAACACCCAAACGCGTGAAAGATCAGAAATTTCGTAGAGTACCGATCCCTGGCTGACATAGTCACCGTTGTTGACACGTCGGGCAGTAACAATCCCGCTGGCGGTCGATTCAACTTCCATATTGGCCTGCACTTTGCCGGAATTTTCGATTTCCGCAATTTGCCGATCTGTTAGCTTCCATTGATGAAGTTTTTCTTTGGCGGCTTCATAAATTTCGGGTTGTGTTCCCTTGGTTTTTGCTGCTTCGAGCAATTCCTGCTGTGCGGTAACCAATTCCGGAGAATAAATAAGCGCCAACGGCTGTCCTTTTCTCACCATTTCGCCAGTGAAATTAACCATCAGTTTCTCGATTCGTCCCGGAATATAAGCCACCTGATTTTGCAGCAAACGCTCGTCGGCCTGTACTTTTCCGTAGAGACGAAGTTCTTTCACTGGATTTTGGGTGCTGACAATGGTGGTCAACACATTGGCCAGCTCAGCAGATTCTTTGGTTAAGTGTACAGCTCCCGGATCCATCTCTGATGTACCGCTTTGCATGAGCGGAATCAGGTCCATCGCGCAAATGGGGCATTTCCCGGGTTTATCCATCCGGATTTGTGGGTGCATGGAACAGGTCCAAATCTCAGCCTTTTTTTCTTCTGCTGAATGATTGTGACTTTCCTGCGCCTTTTCCGAAGAATGAAAAACCGCCCAGCCAATAAAAAGTCCGATTACGACTAGTAAACCGCTGCGGACGTATTGATTTGAAAATATCTTGTTCATATTCTATGTTTTACTGTATTTGTGAATGAGCCATCAGGCGTTTTAACCATGCAATTGCCGTGTTGTTATCCGAAATCGCTTCGATCTTCTTCAATTCATAATCGTTTGTTTGCTGGCGAATACGAAGAACATCTGTCAATCCTGAACCGGAAACCGAGAAGCTTTTCTGAAGAATATTTAACGATTTTTCGGCCAGTTCGTGTTGATTATCGTAGAGTTTCATTCGTCGTTTGGCATCCTGATAAAGCTGAATGGCTTCGTAATATTCGGCCTGCAATGAATTGGAAGTTGCCTGATAGCCTTGTTTGTTAGCCGTTTTCATCAGTTCAACTTCTTCCTGCATGGCTTTGTATTTCTTCCGGTAAATGGGCAAAGTAACCGTCACCATGGGCATAATCATATCAACACCGTTCATATCCGGAGCCATCGCTAATGGATCTTTCCCGATCAGCGAATAATTCACTCCCAGACCAACCATAGGGTAACCCATTTTGGTGACCATCGTTTTGCGTGCTTCGAGCGATTGCTGCTCATAGGCAAGCATTCCCAGCATCGGACTGTGATTGAGCATACTATCTGAAACAGTTGAGAGCGTATATCCAAGCGAATCGGCATCGAGTTTCTCAGGCAATGTTACAGTTGAAAGTGGTTGCCGGTTCAGGTAATTATTGAACCTTGCGGCAATGGTCTGTTCCTGATTTTTCAGTAACGCAATACTGTTTTCCAGTTCACCCGTTTCCATCTGAATCCGATAAATGTCGGCCAAACCTGAACCTCCGGAAGCAGTCATCGGAATTGTCGGCATTGCCACCGAAGCCTGAGGTGACGAATTTCCGGCATTACCTCCCATGGTATTCATTCCGGTCGAACCGGAAGTTGCCGAAGGTGAATTTCCAGATGAACCTGAACCACCAGAGGATGCACCACCGCTTGCCGAAGCGGCTTTAAATTTCACCAGCGAAAGCCGCTCCAATGAATGCAGAATTTCGAGGTTTTTCTTATTGATCCGAATCGATTGCTGAACTTTTTGCAACTCGTTCCAGGTGCGCTGAACATCGAAAAACACCTGCAATTTGGTTTCGCGGAACGATTCGAATTTGGCTTTGGCCATCAGGCTCATTTCATCTTTGGCATTCTTCAGCACACCAAACCAAGGAAACATCTGCATCAGGCGGATATCAGCAACCTGTTTTCCGGCTACCAATTCCATCGGGCTCAGAAATACACCCACATTCAACTCCGGATCGGGCAAACTGCCAACTTGAGGCACTTTTTGCAAAGCCGCCTGATATTCGGTGAATTTCTGTTGAACGGACGGGTTGTTTTTGGCCGCGATTTCGAGATAAACCATCAGCGAATCCTGCGAATAAGAGGAAAGGCTGAGAGTAAGTATGCTGGCAAATAATATTAATTTCTTCATTTGAGTATTTTTTTGAACCACAATAGACACATACTTCACATAGAAAAAAAAACTATGTGTCCTATGTGTCTATGTGGTTATTTACTTTTTTCACTGCGTTTTCTCTCCACATCGACTGAAACATCGGGACGACAAAAACGGTCATGACCTGAATTACCATACCGCCAAACATGGGGATTGCCATCGGAATCATGATGTCGGAACCTTTCCCGGAGGACGACAAAACGGGTAAAAGCGCGATTACCGCTACAGCCGTTGTCATCATGGCTGGTCGCACACGTTTCATCCCGGCTGTCACAACGGCCTCGCGAACTTCTTGAACCGTTGCAGGATGCCGATCTTCAAAGACTTGGTGAATATAGGTTCCCATAATTACCCCGTCGTTGGTGGCAATTCCGAAGAGGGCAATGAAACCGACCCAGACCGCCACACTCAGGTTGATTGTGTGCATCTGGAACATGTCGCGAAGATTGATTCCGGCAACCGAAAAATTCATGAACCAGTCCTGACCATAGAGCCACAGCATGATAAAACCTCCTGCAAAGGCTACAAAAACACCTGAAAAGTGAATAAACGAGGCAGTAACCGTGCGGAATTGGAAATAGAGCAACAGCAAAATCAGGAGCAAACTAATAGGAATAACAATGGCCAAACGCTTGGTAGCCCGTATCTGATGCTCGTAATTTCCGGCGAATTTATACGATACTCCAGCCGGTAAAACGAGCGAACCTGAACTCATTTTTTGTTCCAGGACTTGAGTGGCTTCTTCCACAACATCAACTTCTGCTTTGCCTTCGTTCTTGTCGAAAATGACATAGCCATTCAGGAACGTATTTTCGCTACGGATCATTTGTGCGCCGCGGGTATAATCAATATCGGCAATTTCACTTAACGGAATCTGAACGCCATTCATGGCCGGAATCAGGATGCGTTTGATGTCGTCGGGATTATCGCGCAATTCGCGGGCATAACGCACCCGGATCGGGAACCGTTCGCGCCCTTCGACAGACGATGAAAGCGCCATGCCACCGACAGCCACAGACAGGACTTCCTGCACATCGCTCACACTCATGCCATAGCGCGCCATGGCCTCACGCTTCAGCTTAATTTCGAGGTAAGGCGCACCAACCGCACGGTCGTAGAATACCGATGAACCTTTGATGGACGGAACCTCTTTCAGTGCCTGTTCGAGTTGCATTCCACCTTGTTCGATGGAATTCAAATCGGGACCATATACTTTTAAGCCCATCGGCGCGCGCATTCCGGTCGAAAGCATTACCAGACGGGTTTCAATTGGTTGTAATTTTGGCGCTGAAGTCAATCCCGGAATGTTGGTCACTTTCACGATTTCGTTCCAGATGTCGTTCGGCCTTTTAATTTCAGGCCTCCACTGGCGAAAAAATTCACCATTTTTTGCGGGAATAAGGCTGTCGACTGGAAAGACCTTGAAACCTTCCTTCTCCAGATTGTATTTCGATCCGCTTTTCAGGATGTAACTGCCATCGCGATCAACTTTGAATTGCATCCGATGTCCGTTTTCATCCAGAATATACTCCGGACGGTAATTGATGGTGTTTTCAAACATCTGGACAGGTGCCGGATCGAGCGCTGAGTTGACGCGGCCCCATTTGCCAACAGCCACTTCCACTTCAGGAATTGCCAACAGCCGTTTATCAAGCGTTTCGATGTATTCAAGGTTTTTCTGAATTCCTGAATGCGGCATACTGGTAGGCATCAGCAGGAATGAACCTTCGTTTAACGAGGGCATAAATTCCTTGCCGGTTCCGGGAAACAGCTTTTCAGGAGTTTGCCAGAAAGACGATTGCCTGATGTTTTTCCAGCCCACTTTCTCAGCGCTTGTAGCAACCACACCAAAAGTTTTATCAAAACCCTGCCATGCCAGCAAACCGAAGATCAACGTGACAATCGGAATGACCAGAAATTTCCATTTGTTTTCCAATGCCCATCGCATGATTTCCTCGTAAAAATGGACCATCGACATCAATGCAACAAGAATCACCGCGATAATACCGCCCACAAACAGGTAGTTTACGAAAGCGCTGTTGTGAGCCCCTAAAGGAAGCCACTCAATGGTGAGATACCAGGCAGCCACAAATACTGTAATGGCAATATTGATATAGTTTGGAAATTCTTTCCGGTGTTCAGGCCAGCGGTCGTCGAGCAAATTGTTGACTCCAATTGCAACCAATGCCAATGCAGGCCAGATTTGCCAAAGAATGACAAACAGGATACCTGCAACAATTAAACTGCCGTTCCATATCCGGCTGATCTTCCGGCGATCGAAACTAATATTGAAGAAGACATGTGTTAGAGTAGGCAGCACAACAATTCCGAGAATGAATGCAGCAATCAGCGCAAAGGTTTTGGTGAAGGCCAGCGGGTGGAACAACTTTCCTTCGGCGGCCTGCATGGCAAAAACAGGAAGGAAGCTGACAATGGTCGTTGCAATGGAGGTGACCACGGCAGCACGCACTTCAGTAGTTGCCTGGTAGATAACCGACATCAGTTTCTTACCGCGAATTCCTTTGTTTTCGGGCATTTCGAGATGCCGGAGAATGTTCTCCACATCTACAATTCCGATATCGACCATTACACCAATGGCAATTGCAATACCCGAAAGAGCAACCACATTGGCTTCGATTCCGAAAAGCCGCATCAGGATAAAAGTCATCAACACACCAATGGGAAGCAATCCAGCGACAATAAGTGAAGCCCTCATGTTCATGACCAAAACAATAATAACGATGATGCTGATCAGGATTTCGTGCGAGAGCGCCGATTCAAGCGTTCCGATGGTTTCCTTGATGAGTCCGGTGCGGTCGTAAAAAGGAACAATGGCCACTTTGGAGACTGTTCCATCAGGCAAAGTTTTTTGAGGCATCCCGGCTTCAAGCTCCTTTATTTTATCCTTGACGTTGTTGATCACGTCCATCGGGTTTGAGCCGTAACGGGCAACCACCACAGCTCCAACAGATTCGGAACCAGCTTTGTCCAAACCGCCACGACGTGTTGCCGGACCAAATGCGACATTCGCCACATCTTTAATCCGTACGGGAACATTATTCCGGACAGCAACCACCGAAATTTCAAGATCTTCCAGATTTTTAACATAGCCCAGACCACGGATAATGTATTCCACATTGTTCAACTCAATGGTTTCGGCGCCTATGTCGAGATTGCTTTTGCGCACGGCGTTCATCACATCCATCGTCGACACACCAAAGGCTTTCAGTGCTTCAGGATTTAGATCGATCTGGTATTCCTTGATGAAACCGCCTACTGAGGCCACTTCTGAAACACCTTCGGCGGTGGTCAATCCGTATTTAACGTAGAAATCCTGAATGGTTCGTAATTCCTGGGGGTCCCAGCCTCCGTTAGGTTGTCCGTTTTGGGGATTACGGCCCTCAAGGGTGTACCAGTAAATTTGTCCCAAAGCGGTGGCATCAGGCCCTAAGGTTGGTTGTACTCCGGAAGGCAAAGTTCCTGATGGCAGTGAATTGAGTTTTTCGAGAATTCGCGAGCGGCTCCAATAGAATTCAACGTTATCTTTAAAGATGATGTAGATGAATGACATTCCGAACATGGAAGTGCTTCGGATGGTTTGCACGCCTGGAATGCCCAGCAATGCAGTAGTTAACGGATAAGTTACCTGATCCTGAATGTCTTTCGGAGAACGTCCCATCCACTCGGTAGCTACAATTTGTTGATTTTCGCCAATGTCCGGAATGGCATCCACCGCAATCGGATCGCGTGGAAAAAAATCAGTTTTCCAATTGAACGGCATAAATACCATCCCCAGAACCACAAATGCGATCAGGAAAATAAAGGTAATCAGCCGGTTTTCGAGAAAATATTTGACAAGTCGGTTAAACATGGCGGCAATTTGAAGATGAAATGATTTGAAAATTTGAAAATGAAAAGATGGGAATCTGAAGACTTGTAATTTTCAAATCTTCAAATTCCACAATCTTCAAATAATTTCTTCGAATTACCGGTATTGGCAGCAGCCAGGCAGTTTATCGTATACTGCATCAGTTGCTTTGGCCTTGTCATTGTCGTGTCCGGAGGCAGCAATCTTTTTGCCTATGGCATCGATATTGGTCTTTGCCGGATCGAATGTTGCAGTGAGAGTTTTGTCCTTTTTGTTCCATTCGGCTTTGCTGACGCCATCAACCTTAGCGGCTTTTTCGATGCGAGCTTTACACATGTCGCAGTTGCCCCAAACTTTGATGGTTTCAGTTTTGGTGGTTACTGACTGGGAATAAACAGTTGAACTGATAACGATTGCCAGAAAGGCTACTATAATGATTTTTACAGTTTTCATGATATTTTGTATTTGATGTTTTGAATAAGGAAAAGTTTAACCACAAAGGGCTCTAAGAAATCACAAAGTACACGAAGTGAATAAATTAAATTCTTTGTGTCCTTCGTGAAAACCTTTGTGTTCTTAGTGGTAAAAAGAAAACATCAAATACGGAAAACGCATATTTTGGGCAAGCTCACAGCATGGACCAGCAAAGAACCTGGCGGACTGACATCTGTAAAAAGCTGGCCTAATGGAGTTATTGAATGTAGTGTACTGTTTTCAGAAATAGTAAACACCTGCAAAACAGTTTGAGAAAATGCTTTGAATCCGGTAAACGAAGGTGAGTAATTGTGATCGACCGCATAAACCGATACGTTGTCGTTGCAGCAGCTTGATTTTACATGATTGCCGGGTTGCGTGCATTCATCGGTTGCACTTTCCATACCACACGAAGCAAGTTGCCCCAAAATAGAAACTTTCGAATCAGCAAGCTTACCGCCACAATAGTGCGTGGAAATGGTAAGTTGCATACCCGAAAGTAGCATGAGCAAAGCGATTAATATGGAAAACAGTTTTTTCATTTAACTATTCAAACGCAAAATTCCTAAAAAAGGTTCTTCAAAGGTAGGTTTATTTTAATATGTTGTTCTTTGTCACCAGTTTGGTTAGGAAACATTAACAAAATAAAAAAATAATCAGTCCACAATCTATGGATATCAATTCAAGATTTATGAAACCGATTCAATATTCAGGTGGATATTCAAGTGAAACATAAATAATCAGTCCGAGATGAATAACTAAATAGAATCTTCCATTAGACTTATATATTTCATTATTCTAAAATTATCTGTCAAATATCTTCATTATCATTGACTTATATCATTCTATTTCAAAATATCAAGAGGTTTAAATTCATACATTTGAGAATGCCTAACTCATAAAATATGAAATTATGCCTCCACAGCTAAAGACCTTGCTTCCGCTTTTGGCAGTTTTCATTTGCCTTTTCCTCGTTGCCCGTCATTTTTTGATACCAGAGTCATTTGGAAAATACGGACATTACCGGGCCAATTCGCTGGATGAAATTGCGGCAATTCCCATTCATTATGCCGGAAAATCAGTTTGTGTCGATTGCCACGACACTGAAGCTGCCTTGCTTGCTTCTGATGCACATTCGGGATTATCCTGCGAAATTTGTCACGGTCCAGGTGCAAAACATGTTGATGATCCGGAAAATAACAAGCTTGAAAAACCCGGATCCAAAGAATCTTGCGGAAGATGCCACAGTATTAATGCTGCACGCAGAACTGAAGTTATTCATCAGATCGATATAAAAACCCACAACGCTGAAAGGGTAAATTGTATCGATTGCCATAATCCACATGCCGTATGGGAAATGAAAGAGTAAACGAAACGAGGCGAAACTTTTTAAGAAAGTCAGCAGTATTGGCAGGAACTATTCTGGCAAGTTCAGCAAGTCAACCATTCACGGCTATGATTTTTGCAGCAAACCAGCCCGATAAATCCAAGCCGTGGTACGCCATTGGCATCGACATTGAAAAATGTATTGGTTGCGGAATGTGTGCCAAAGCATGCAAGTCGGAAAATGACGTCCCGAAAGATCCGTTTTATTACCGTTCTTGGGTTGAACAGTATACCATAAAAAATGATGGTACAGTGAGTGTTATGTCACCCAATGGAGGAATTGATGGTTTTATGCAAACTGTTCCGGAAGAAGAAATTTTTAAAACATTTTTTGTTCCTAAGATGTGTAATCATTGTTATAAGTCGCCTTGCGTACAAGTTTGTCCGGTTGGCGCCACTTTTGAAAGTCCGGAAGGTGTAGTTCTGGTTGACAAGGAATATTGTATAGGTTGCCGCTATTGCATACAGGCATGTCCGTATGGTTGCCGCTATCTTAATCCTGCAACAGAGACAGCTGATAAATGCACCTTGTGTTATCATCGCTTAAAAAAGGGATTAAATCCGGCATGTTTTGAGGTTTGTCCAACAGGCGCCCGGATATATGGTGATCTAAATGATAAGGATGATAAAATCCATAAGTTCCTTAAAGATCATAATACTCAGGTTTTGAAACCAAATTTAAATACCGGTTCAAAACTATTCTATAACGGATTAAGCTCGGAGGTACGATAATATGGAACATTTATATGAAATACTTAAACATGTTGATGGTTATATTTATCCCAATGAAATAGAATTACAATGGGGAATACTTATCGTCCTATATCCATACATTACAGGATTGGTGGCAGGTGCCTTTATTCTGGCTTCACTCGAGCGGGTCTTTAAAGTAAAAGTTCTTCGCCCAACTTACCATCTGGCGCTTTTAACAGCATTAGCCTTTTTAATTGTGGCGGGTTTACCCTTGGTTTCACATTTGGGACACCCCTTCCGGTCATACGAAATCCTGACAACGCCACAAGGTGGTTCAGCCATGGCCATATTCGGATTTGTGTATTTATGGTATCTTATGGTGGTACTTTTACTCGAAATCTGGTTTGATTACCGCCATGACCTCGTACTTTGGGCAAACGAGTCAAAGGGCATCAAACGAAGAATCTATAAAATACTTACCCTGGGAGTAACCGACATTTCACCCAAAGCACTTGCATGGGACGAGAAACTTGGATATATAATTACCGTAATTGGTATTCCTTCAGCGTTTCTCCTTCATGGTTATGTTGGTTTTATTTTTGGTTCAATCAAGGCTAATCCATGGTGGTCAACGGTAATGATGCCGGTAATTTTTCTACTCTCAGCAATGGTTTCAGGTATTGCTCTTGTAATGTTCCTGTATATGGTCATTTCGTGGATTCGAAAAGTAAAAATTGATATGGCATGTCTGGACGAAATTGGGAAATTTCTGTTTATGGTCTTAATTCTTGACTTCACACTTGAATCGCTCGATCAGGTTCACCGGATTTACGAAGCAGAAGAGTCATTCGAAATTTTGCACATGCTCGTTACCGGGAAACTTACGTATACGCTTTTTATTTTTCAAGGAATAATGGGAACAATTATTCCGCTGTTGATACTTGGATTTTTCAGAATACACCTTCCGAAGGAAAAATTAAGGACCCCAATGTATTTTCTGGCAAGTTGCCTTGTACTTTTTGGCGTGTTTTTTATGCGTTGGAATGTAGTGATCGGTGGTCAGTTGTTTTCAAAGAGTTTCCTTGGATTTACAAGTTTCAAACTTGGGATGGTTGGTTTAGAAGGTTTTTGGATGGCCTTAATTTGGATGATTATGCCATTTCTGATTCTATCGTTTATTTTATGGTTGGTTCCACCGTGGAAAAAACATGCAGAAAATAAAGTTTGATTATCTGTCAAATTTAGATCATCTAAAAATGGTTTTACTGAATCGTTAAAAATGGAGGAGGATTGCAATGCAAACAGAGAAGTCCGATTCTCAGGAAAAGAAAGATATCCGAACTGAAGTTCAAACTTTAAAGAACAGGATCAACCTGATAGAGGCTGTTCTTGACATCCATGACTGGAAACAAAGTGAATCATATCAGAATAAGTCTGTTCAGGCGGAAGAAGATTTTGAACTCGGTTTTCCGCTTAAACCGGATGACTCCATTGAATTCCGTGTCGGTGAATATGGTATGGCTTGGCTTGGAAATATCGTTTTACTTTTTGGAATAGCATTTCTAGTTCAGTATTTACAGAATTCAGGTCATCAATTGGTTTCGGCACTCATTGGCTTCGGTTCTGTTTCATTAATCTATATTGGTGCGAAGTTTACCAAAAACACCTTGGCCTACTTGTCTAAACTTTTTGTTTATACCGGTCACCTGCTTCTATTTCACATAGCACTAAGTCTCCACTATTTTCAAAAAGAGCCGCTGATCAACAGTAATTTGCTGGGATTTTTTGCGTTAATAACAGTCTCCGGAGTATTATTCTACCTTGCCTATCGTCGCCAATCGCAACTTATGGCATCTATGTCATTGCTGATGATGTTGTTTTCAGGAATTATCGCCAACTCACCATCAATGGCTGCATTAATAACCACTGTAGTTGCCTTGTTATCCATTTTTGTATACTACCGGCAATCCTGGACTAAATTGGTATTTGTCTTTATCTTCCTGGTCTACCTGAGTCATTTGAACTGGCTTTTAAACAGTCCGTTTGTGACTGGCAAGCTCGAATTTATTTCTTCACCAGGTATTGGCTATTTTTATCTGTTTACAACCGGATTAATATTTTCAATCCTTGCGTTGATGCAAAAAAAGGAAAATATATCAGACGAATTCGTTGTTACCTCAGTTGTCTCGAACGGATTGCTTTTTTCAATAGTTCTCGTTTTAACGGTAGCAACTTATTTAAGCAAAAACTATGTCCCGGTTTTCGCTGGCATTTCGGTGCTTTGCCTGGTCTATTCCATTGTCCTTCAATCGCGTTCTTTTCTGAAAATTACGGCTTCAATGTATGCCTTGTATGGCTTTATGGCCATGAGTGTAGCTTTCTACGGTATTCTTCTTCTTCCTAAAGCTTATTTGTTGCTTTCTGCACAAAGTTTTTTGGTTGTATCGACGGCGCTCTGGTTTCGCTCTCGTTTTATTGTGGTTATAAATACCATGTTATTTGTAATGTTACTGATATTCTACATGTTTACGAGCGGAAATCACGATGCAACCAACTTCTCGTTTATGCTGGTTGCCTTTATTACCGCACGATTTATCAACTGGCAGAAAGAAAGATTGAATATTAAAACAGAGCACATCCGTAACTTATACCTCGTTTCCGGATTTGTAATGACCCTGGTTGCATTTTATCATGCTATACCATCATCCTATATCACAGGCTCCTGGATTTGTGCTGCAATTTTGTTTTTTATCGTTGGACGCCTGATCAATAACATCAAATATCGCTGGCTGGCCATTGCAACACTTGTGGCATCAGGCCTTAAACTCATTTTTGTCGATTTGGCTAACATTGATATCGTATTCAGGATTTTAATGTTTCTTCTGCTGGCCATTATTTCCATCTCTGTTTCGATTTTATACACCAAATATCTGGTCAAAAAAAAGGAATAATATTCTTGCAGGGTTCCCCCGATTTCGGTTAATCCTGAATATGTTTTTACAGGAATATAAACTGTTTCCAAAAAGCAAATTGAATATGAAGGATAAACATTACAGAAGAATTTTATTTCAGCTGCCTTTCGTTGCACTTCTTCTATTTTTGCTATGCTACTGCAATCAAGGAGGTAAAAAAGAACCAACAAATTCCCCAGAACAGAGTGATTCAGTAAGTACAAAACAATCAGCACTATCAGCAGAAAATGCGATTGAATTGCCTCCTTTTACCGATGGCATTTTCCCCTGTTCTGAATGTCATGCAGATTTAGTACCAAATCCGACCAAAAGAGATTTAGTTGATATGCACGATGATATATCGGCTATGTTTGATCACGACAAGGAAAACCGATGGTGTACCGACTGCCATGATCTCCAATACAGAGATTCGTTAAAGCTTGCAAGTGGGAAATTACTTGATTTTAAGGAATCATATAAATTATGTGGTCAGTGCCATGGTGAGAAACTTAGGGACTGGAAAGTAGGAGTTCATGGAAAACGGACAGGATTTTGGAATGGCAAAAAAGAATATCTGCTCTGTGTTCATTGCCATAATCCGCACACACCCAAGTTTAAGCAACTAACGCCCGAACCTCCTCCAATCAGACAGGAAGACATTAATTAGATTTTAATCATGGAAAAACCGAGAAGAATGAAAAAAGAGAATTCAAGAAGGACGTTTTTCAAAAATATATCCCTGGCAACATTCTCTGCACTTGCACTTTCAGGCTGTGATATGAAAGCCTTAAAGGAGTTTCTTCAGCAAAATTTCAGGACTTTATCAAAAAAAGAGAAAGATGATATTGTAAAAAATCTTCAGGTTCAATATAAGGAAACTTATGGGAAGGAATTTCATGTTTCAATTGAACCTGCAATGGAAGGAGTTTTGTTTGGATATGCACTTGATTTATCGCGTTGCATCGGCTGCAGAAAATGCGTGTACGCTTGTGTTGGTGAAAATAATCAGTCGAGGGATCCCCAGATTCATTGGATACAGGTGCTTGAAATGGAAAAGGATAAAGGAATCGATTTGGCGCATTCCAATGTTCACTATAATCCTGATAAAGTTCCTGAAAAAGGAAAATCATATTTCCCTGTTGCCTGTCAGCAGTGCAGAAACCCTCAATGTACCACTGTTTGCCCTGTAAAAGCAACCTGGCAGGAACCAGATGGAATTGTCGTAGTTGATTACAACTGGTGTATCGGTTGTCGATATTGTATGGCTGCTTGTCCATATGGAGCAAGGCATTTCAACTGGGGAGAACCAAAAGTGCCATCAGATGAAATAAACACCGAAATGCACTACCTGGGTAACAGGCCAAGAATGAAAGGAGTTGTTGAGAAATGCACTTTCTGTATCCAACGGGTAAGGGTTGGAAAATATCCTTCTTGCGTTGAAATATGTCCGGTTGGAGCCCGGAAGTTTGGAAATCTTTTAGATCCGGAGAGTGAAATCAGATATATTTTAGAGAACAAACGTGTATTTGTATTAAAACAAGAATTGAACACCCAACCTAAATTTTATTATTTCTTTGGGATATAATCGTTTATAGCACCTAATAAATAGAATTATGAATTTCATTCGGTTTATAACAGGCAGTATAAAGATAATCTTACAAGGTAGCAAAGCCTATTATGCATGGCTCATTTTCCTCTTATTATTGATACTTTGGGGTGGATTTGGCTACTTCGGTCAGCTCAGTGAAGGACTGATAAAAACACATATGCGCGACTCTGTATCCTGGGCTTTTTATATCGGAAATTTCACTTTCCTGGTTGGAGTTGCAGCAGCAGCGATACTTTTGGTTATCCCTGCTTATATTTACGATTGGAAACCGATAAAGGAAATTGTGATTTTTGGTGAACTGCTGGCCGTTTGTGCTGTAATAATGAGTATTTCATTTATCGTTGTTGACATCGGAAATCCCCTTCGTGTTTGGCATATGCTGCCTTTGATCGGCACCATGAACTTCCCAATGTCAATGCTTTCATGGGATTTTTTCGTTCTAAATATCTATTTACTAATTAATTTATTTGTTGTAACCTATCTGCTTTATTGTATTTTCTTTAAAAAGGGATACAATTCATCACTCGTTTTACCGCTTGTTTTATTAAGTATTCCAATGGCGGTGTCAATTCATACTGTTACAGCTTTTCTATACAATGCTTTACCTGCCCGTCCATTTTGGAATAGCGCCTTACTTGCTCCAAGATTTTTGGCTTCAGCATTCTGTTCGGGCCCGGCTATTCTTTTAATTCTATTCCAAATTCTTCGGAAAACCACCCAATTTGAAATTAAGGATGAAGCTATCTGGAAAATTGCTGAATTGATGGTATATGCCATGTTCATTTATTTGTTTTTTACGATTGCCGAGCTGTTTAAAGAATTTTATTCCGGAACGGAACACCTACTGTACTGGAAATATTTACTTTTCGGGATTGGAGATAACAAAGAAATTGTTGTTTACAGTTGGTCATCCATTATTATGGGATTTATTGCATTTGTACTTTTCCTGATTCCTAAAACACGAAAGAATTTTTTGACATTAAATATTGGCGCAGTATTAATTTACGCAAGTGTTTATGTTGAGAAAGGAATTGCACTGATCATTCCCGGATTTACTCCAGATGTTTTGGGACAGATATACGTCTATACTCCATCGATGACCGAAATCAGAACTGCAGCAATGATATTTTCGCTTGGGTTTCTGCTTTTCACTTTTTTGGTAAAAGTCGCCATTGCTATTGTTTTTGAAGACTATAATATAGAAGTTTTAAATAAAAAAAAAGCCAAGCTGATTTCGGAGATTAAATCCTGAATTTGGTGTTGATTCCAATAATATTGTAGTCTTTCCATACCCAGTTTGGTCTGGTTTTTTGATAACAATAATACAAGTCAACTCCAACATATTTAAGCTTTAGCAAGTGCAATCCTCCGTACAAGCGGATAGTCTGAATTTTTCGGTAATCTAAATTGGTGAATATTTCATCCATTAAATATGGCTTGGGCAATTTGCTGACTGATCGGGCAAAAAAATCGACATTGGTAATGTTATCAAAAGTATATTGAGTAGCCGAAATCGTAGAAGTTCTTTTTGCAATTCGGTTGGCAAATCGTATTTTAATATTCCTGGGGTTAGCAAAATAGACTCCATAAAACATATACACTCCACCGCGATTCCACGATTCGGATTTATAGGTCCCATTCAAACGATATCCAAGTCCCAAAGAAAAATGATCGGTTAATTTACGATAACCTACCAAATCAAATTGAAAATAGTCGAGTCGTTTGATACCGAAATTGAAATGATCTTTATTTGAAATTGCAAATTCAGTTTTATCATTCAAAGAATAGTTAATGCCTATCGTATTCCATAGGTAAGTTCCATCGTTACCCAACTGTCCAAATCCATTTAAATTAAGTATTGTCATCAGGAAGATTAACAGGCCCAGGTATTTTATCATGATAAAAATTGAATTTTTTGGAAGGAATTATACCTTTAAAGTTTTGAATTCGCAAAAATAGAATAAATACGAATTAACCCGCTAAATCAACCAAACAATGTCAAGATTCTTAACAGCGATACTTTTATTAGTAATCGGATTTTCAGGAGTTTGCCAGGAAAATCAAAACAAGGTTCAACTGATTGCCCCGGATGCTAAGGTAACCAAAGCCGGAGGCGGATACAAATTTACCGAAGGTCCGTCGGTTGCTCCTGACGGAAGAGTCTTTTTCACCGACCAGCCCAACGACAAAATTGATGTTTGGAGTGAAGACGGAAAAATTACCACTTTTTTACAACCCAGCGAACGGTCAAACGGAACCTATTTCAACAAAAAAGGCGAACTGGTGGCCTGCGCCGATTTGTACAACCGCCTTGTTGCAATCACCATGGACAAACAATTGCGCACCCTTACCGAAAACTACAACAGCCAGCCACTGAATGCCCCAAACGATTTATGGATTGCTCCCAATGGCGGAATATATATGTCGGATCCTTATTATTCCCGTGATTATTGGGAGCCAGGACGTAAAGAAGTTCAGGATAAACGCGGCGTTTATTACATGAATCCTGAGGGCAAAGTCATTCGCGTAATTGATGATTATAAACAACCGAATGGATTGATCGGAACGCCGGATGGCAAAACCCTGTATGTTAGCGACATCAACGATGGAAAAATCTGGAAATACAGCATAAATGCGGATGGTACACTCAGCAACAAAACTTTTTTTGCTCCTGAAGGATCGGATGGAATGACCATTGACAACAAAGGAAACGTTTACCTGACCAACAAAACGGTTTCGGTTTTTAATCCGGAAGGTGAAAACATTGCTAAAATTGAAGTTCCGGAACAACCTTCGAATGTTTGTTTTGGTGGCAAAAAAAGAAATATCCTATTCATCACAGCCAGAACTTCGATTTATACCCTGAAAATGAAAACCAAAGGAGTTAATTAAGTTCAAAAAGGCGAAACTATGCAAGGAATGAGTAAAACACGGTTTTACATGGCATTGGCAATTACAATGCTATTAATTGCCCTATATTTGGTTCAGATGCGAAAAACACCAGAGTCAATAACGTCAAAAAATCCAGTACTGGAAGGTTGGTATGCTGATCCGGAAGGAGCCATTTTCGAGCATAAATTCTGGATTTATCCAACTTTTTCAGCTAAATATGAAGATCAGGTTTTTCTGGATGCCTTTTCGTCTGAAGATCTTATTCATTGGCAAAAACACAACCGGATTATTGACACGGCAGCAGTAAAATGGGCTAATAAAGCCATGTGGGCCCCATGTATCGTAAAAAAGGATTCAAGTTATTTTCTTTTTTTCTCGGCTAACGATATTCAGGCTCCATTCAGGCAGGGTTATGTGGCTGACGAGAATAAAACAGGCGGCATCGGAATTGGCATTGCCTCAAAACCGGAAGGTCCGTTCCGCGACTACCTCGGAAAACCTTTAATTCAGGAATTTCACAATAAAGCACAACCCATCGATCAGTTTGTATTTCAGGATTCGGACGGAAAGTATTACATCATTTATGGCGGCTGGGGACATTGCAACATCGCCAAACTCAACAACGATTTCACAGCCCTCGTTCCATATCCTGATGGTAATCTGGTCAAAGAAATCACTCCTGATGGATATGTGGAAGGTCCGATAATGTTTCTTAGAAATAGAAAATATTATCTGATGTGGTCGGAAGGAAACTGGACAGACGACACCTATCAACTGGCTTATGCCATTGCCGATTCTCCTTTTGGACCATTCAAAAAACTGGATACGGTACTAAAATCAGATCCGGCAATTGCGACAGGCGCCGGACATCATTCAGTTGTAAATATACCCGGAACCGACGATTGGTATATTTTCTATCACCGACGCCCGATTCCAAACGAAGGGCGCGATCACCGCGTGGTGTGTGTCGACCGCATGTATTTTAATCCGGATGGCACTATTTTGCCAGTAAAAATAACCTTGGAAGGAGTTCCAAAATTGAAACTGAGGTGATAAATGCAAAGGTTAGAAAGTGATCAGTCGGCAGTCTCAGTTTCCAGAAAGAAGTAGGCCAGTATTTTCAAATTTTAAATCATCTATAATCATTCATAAATCATCATTCCAATGACACGAATCCCATTTGACGAAATGAAGGCCACCATCAAACAGGCCTTTCTGAATGCCGGAATGCCGGAGGAAAAAGCCGACGTTTGTGCCCAAATCCACACTGAATCGAGCAGAGACGGCGTTTATTCACATGGTTTAAACCGGGTAGAACGGTTTGTTGAATATATTGGCAAAGGATGGGTTGACGTTCATGCAGAGCCAACTCTGGATGTAAATCTGGGTGCTTTGGAAATTTATAATGGCAACCTTGGCCCCGGAATATTAAATGCCATTTTTGCGATGAACCGGGCCACTGAAATCGCCGAGAAAAATGGACTTGGTTTGGTAAGCCTCAATAATACAACACACTGGATGCGAGGTGGAGCTTATGGCTGGCAGGCCGCTGAAAAAGGGTTTATCGGCATTTGCTGGACCAATACCGAATCGTGTATGCCAGCATGGGGAGCCAAATCAGGCGGAATCGGAAACAACCCGTTTATTATGGCTGTTCCACGAAAAGAAGGTCATGTTGTCCTCGATATGGCTATGTCACAATATTCGTATGGAAAGCTTCAGACAACCCGTTTAAAGAATCAGAAGCTACCTTATGCCGGCGGATTTGATCATGATGGAAATCTTACCGATGAACCGGGCGACATTGAAGCAAGCCGTCGGATTTTACCAATGGGTTACTGGAAAGGTTCAGGATTTGCCATTCTTTTAGACCTGATTTCTGCATTGCTTTCAGGAGGACTTACTACCGCAGGAATTGACAAATTCAACCAGGGAAGTTGTGGAAGCTGCTGTCAGGTATTTATCGCCATAAATCCACTTAAAATCAATACTCAGGAATTTATTGATAAGGCATTAAATGAAACTGTTGAACAACTCAAAACATCGGTTCCGGCCAAGGAAAATGGCGAGATATATTATCCCGGCGAACAATCACTAAAAACCCGGAAAGAAAGTATGGAATTGGGTATTCCGGTAGACGATGGAATCTGGACTATAGTAAAACAGCTGGCTAAGCTAAGTTAATCAAGGAGAAACGACTATGAAAGCAATCTGCGTTCAATCACCAAATAATTTGGTCATTGAGGATCGGCCAATGCCGGAAATAAAATTTCCAACAGAAGTTTTGATTAAAGTAAAAGCCGGAGGAATCTGTGGTTCTGATGTACATATTTACCATGGGACTTCATCGGTTGCCACCTATCCGCGTGTAATCGGGCATGAAATTGTCGGTGAGATTCTCGAAATCGGACAGGAAGTTTCCAATTTTTCCATTGGGGACCATGTAATCATGGATCCGGTAATCAGTTGTGGTGAATGTTACCAGTGCCGTATCGGACGAAGCAATGTGTGCAAAAACTTAAAAGTTCGCGCAGTACATGTTGATGGCGGGTACCAGGAATTCATCGTTCTTCCACAACAAAACATTTATCTTCTGCCCGAAGGACTTCCCTGGGAAGAAGCACTAATGATTGAACCTTTCACTGTTGCTGAACAGGTTTGTTCCAGAGCTGAAATTTCTGCTGACGATAAAGTCTTTATTATGGGAGCAGGTCCGGTTGGTTTAAGCATCCTGAAAATGGTGAAGTTACATGGCGCCAGTTGTTTCATTTCAGATGTGGAGAATAACAAGCTGGAACTTGCAGTTCAATACGGTGCCGATGCAACAATCAATGCCAAAAATGTAGATGTTAATGAAGTCATTCTGAAATTGACAGAAGGAAATGGAGCAACAGTCGTAATTGATGCTGTTTGTTCTGTAAATTCATTTGAACAGACATTGACTTATGTTTGTCCTGCCGGAAGGGTTATAACTCTTGGGTTCAACAGTAAACCGTCAGCCATCAGTCAATTCAGCATTACCGCCCGCGAAATAGATGTACGGGGATCAAGATTACACAACAATAAGTTTCCGGTGGTTATTGAATATTTCAAATCAGGAAAACTGGAAGTCAAAAACATGATTACTCACAGGTTTTATTTCACTGAAGTTCAGGAAGCCTTGAATGTAATCGAAAATCCGGATATCGAAAACGGGAAAGTTGTTTTGTATTTTTAGTTCGAGTTAGCACTAGCTGATCTGAAATACAAGTAAAAGAAGCAGGCCAAACGACCTGCTTCATTGTTATATTAATAAAAATCTTACTCCAAACAAGATTATTCCAAATCAATTTTTTTAAATTTTGGAACTAGTGCGTGCATTACAAACCATGCAATCAGGTAGGCCAGAGCGCAAAAAGCAAATACAATGGTGTAGGCTGTGGTCATATTTCCCTGAACAATTGGAGCCTGTAAGGATTTCAATAATTGGAATGAATTAGGATCGATTGCCTGTATTTGCTCAACCACTTCTTTCGGGAGATTTCCCAATTCTACCATATCCAGATTAATAATATCACCTCGTTTATTGAGTAATTGCATCGACCTGATTTTTTCGACGAAATCGCCTAACTGACCAGCTTGTGCTTCAACCCAGGATTTGGCAATACCGGCAAACCGATAGCTGTCGAAGAGCCATCCTGCTGATTTATTGACAGCGATTCCACCGAACGCTCCAGCCATGCCACCAATTCCGGTAACACTACCAACCGCCTTTTTGGGGAACATATCAGAAACTGTTGTGAAAATATTGGCTGACCAGGCCTGATGTGCCGCCGTTCCAATACCAATAATAACAACAGGCCACCAGTAACTATAAGTTCCAAGATATTGTGCACTTAAAACAACTAAAGGAAAAACCGCAATGGTTAACATGGCTTTCATTCGGGCAGCATATGGTTCGTATCCTTTATTGATAAAATACATGGGGAACCAACCTCCACCAATACTACCAACTGAGGACATCATGTAAAGTACAGCCAGCGGTAATGCCACATCCATCCCAATCATTCCATATTGAGCTTTCATGTAGGCTGGTAACCAGAAAAGAAAAAACCACCAAACACCATCTGTCATAAACTTACCAAAACTAAAAGCCCAGGTTTGTTTATACTTCAGCAACTTAAACCAAGACACTTTAGTTTCCTTTGTTTCCGCATTGGTTGTTTCTTCTTGAACTGTATCAGAATTAATGTACGCAATTTCAGCTTTACCAACCCGCTTACTTCGGGTAGGAATTTCATATAGCCAAAACCAGAAAATCAGCCAGAAAAATCCGGCTCCCCCAATAATAAGGAAGGCAGCCTCCCATCCCAGATGGTCTGCTATCCAGGGAACTGTAATAGGCGCAATAATTGCTCCGACATTCGTTCCCGAATTGAAAATTCCTGTTGCCAGTGCACGCTCTTTCCTGGGAAACCATTCAGCCATAGTTTTTATTGCAGCAGGAAAGTTTCCAGCCTCACCAAAACCCAAAACTCCGCGGGCAATCATGAACCCGCCGGTTCCCTTGGCAAGGGCATGTACCATTGCCCCAATAGACCAGACAACCAATGACAATGCATATCCCAATTTTGTTCCAAGCCAGTCGATTAACCTTCCGGCGAACAACATGGAAATGGCATAAACAAATTGGAAAACTGAAACGATATTGGCATAATCCGTATCGCTCCAATTAAACTGAACCTCCAATCGATCCTTTAAAAGACTGAGTACTTGCCTGTCGAGGTAGTTAACGGTTGTGGCAAAGAAAACGAGGGCACAGATTGTCCACCTGTATTTCCCAATTTGCTGGTTAATTTTATTCATCAATTCTAATTTTATTTGATTAGTAAGAGTTAGATTAAGTTTTTAATTTTTTGATAATCGTCAGTGTTTCTTCACATTTATTAGTAATAAACTGGTAATTTCCCGACTCAATCACTTCTTTCGGAAACAATTGAGAACCCATGCCAACGCAATGAACACCAGCTTTAAACCAACCCTTTAGGTTGGCTTCATCCGGAGAAACACCGCCGGTTGGCATAATGCTTGCCCAGGGCATCGGGCCTTTTACTCCTGAAACAAAGTCAGGGCCACCAACCGATGATCCGGGGAATACTTTTACGACTTCGGCCCCCAATTCGTGTGCGCGGTTAATTTCGGTTACCGAACCACAGCCCGGACTCCAGGCAATTTTCCGGCGATTGCAGAAACGGGCAGTATCTTCGTCAATCAATGGAGAAACGATGAAATTTGAGCCCAACTGGATGTACAATGCAGCAGTTGCGCTGTCGATCACCGAACCAACGCCCAAAATCATTTCCGGAGTTTCTTTGACAGCCCATTTCGAGATTTCAGCAAAAACTTCGTGCGCGAAATCGCCACGGTTGGTGAATTCGAAAACCCGCACCCCGCCTTCGTAACAGGCTTTTACCACTTGTTTGCAAACTTCTGCATCTTTATGGTAGAATACCGGAACCATGCCGGTTTCTTTCATTTTTATTGCTACTTCTATTCTGGTAAAACGTGCCATAAAATCAGTTTAAAGTTTCAAGTTCCAAGTTTCAAGTTAGCCTTGATCATGGAATTTGGTTATTCAATATTGGATATTCTACATTGGATATTAAAAAAGTCCCAATATCGAATTTTCAATAACCAATATCCAAGTTATCGGGGACTTTAAGCCCCTCCTTCGGAGGGGTTGGGGGAGGCTACTTTTTTACCGAGCCACCCGACCTGAAGCATCGCCACCCATCAGTTTTTCAACTTCTTCAACGGTTACCTGATTGTAGTCGCCGTAAATGGTATGTTTCAAACAGGATGCGGCGACTGCAAAGTTCAGGGCTTTTTGATCGTCACCAGTGTAGGTCAGCAAACCATAAATTAAACCACCCATAAATGAGTCTCCACCACCTACACGGTCAACAATGTCGGTTATCTGGTAAGTTGGCGCTTCAAACAAAGTTTTACCGTCCCAGAGTACGCCAGACCAACTGTTGTGATTCGCATTGATTGAGCCACGTAAGGTAGTAATTACTTTTTTGCAGCGGAGATATTTAGACATAATCTGTTTTGAAACAGATTCATAGGCGGCAGCTTCGACATGCCCACCGGTTACATCAACACCTTCCGGTTTAATGCCCAAAACTTTTTCGGCATCTTCCTCATTTCCCAAAATCACGTCAGTTCCGGCAACCAGCGCAGGCATCACTTCACCAGCTTTTTTGCCATAGTTCCACAGGTTTTTGCGGTAATTCAAATCGCACGAAACAGTGATCCCCTTTTCGTTGGCTTTCTGAATAGCTTCCATGCAAACATCGGCAGCTCCCTGCGAAATAGCCGGAGTAATGCCAGTCCAATGAAACCAGTTTACACCTTCAAAAACCTTGTCCCAGTCGATCATTCCTGATTTAATTTCAGAAATGGCTGAGTGCGCGCGATCGTAAACCACTTTCGAACCGCGGCTTACAGCTCCAGTTTCGAGGAAATAAATTCCAATCCGGTCGCCACCGTATACAATCTGGTCCACTCCTACTCCGTATTTCCTCAAGTCCATTACGCACGACTGAGCAATATCGTTTTTAGGCAAGCGGGTCACAAAATCAACCGGAAGGCCAAAGTTGGCAAGCGAAACGGCTACATTAGCCTCGCCACCACCAAAAGTGGCTGTTAAATTATCGGTCTGGTTAAACCGCAAATAGCCGGGAGTGGCTAAACGCAACATGATCTCACCAAAAGTAACTACTTTCATTTTGTTTTATTTACTATTTATTGATTTACAATTTACTATTTCAAGTTCCTGATTTTAATATTGTTGCTACGTGTTGCGAGTTGCGGGATACGAGTTACATGGTGTCCATGCTCTTCGCTCCATGCCCTGGATAAGCTTCTCGTGCAATCGATTGCAAATCTACTATTTTTATCAAGTTCACCAAGTTCTGTTCGTACCAAAAGGCGGGAAAAGTAACCTAATTTTAAAAATTGAAATAGTTTTTTGCATTGTTGAAACTGATGTTCTCGACCATTTGCCCAAGCAATTCCATGTCATTCGGAATTTCACCGTTCTCCACATCGTTCCCTAAAATATTGCAGAGCGTACGACGGAAATATTCGTGACGGGTATACGAAAGAAAACTTCTGGAATCGGTCAGCATTCCAACAAATCGGCTCAGTAAACCAAGGTTTGACAAGGCATTGATCTGCTTTTCCATGCCGTCTTTCTGATCGAGAAACCACCAACCTGAACCCCATTGCATTTTACCGGGAACGCTTCCATCCTGAAAATTGCCTATCATAGTTGCATACAATTCATTATCTGCCGGATTCAGGTTGTACAAAACAGTTTTGCACAATTTATCTTCCGTATCCAACTTATTCAATAGTTTAGATAATGGCTCGGCAACCGGTTTGTCGCCAATGGAATCGAAACCTGTATCTGGTCCTAATTTATTGAACAAGCGTGTGTTATTGTTGCGCAATGCGCCTATGTGCAATTGCTGTGTCCATCCGCGAGAATGGTCCATTACACCAAACTCGTACAACATGCACGATTTAAATTTCAGTATTTCTTCTGAAGTCAGTTTACTTCCTGACCTCACTTTTGTGAAAATTGCACGAATTTCCTTTGCTGTATATTCTTCGGCAAAAGCGGTATCCAAGCCATGATCAGACAAGCGACAGCCATTTTCATGGAAATACTGGTGACATTTATCCAGAGCAGTCAATAAATCTGCAAATGTGGTAATGGTCATTTCGGCGGCAGCAGCCAATTGATTGATATAGGCATTAAAAATTGTAGGATCTTCCACCATCATGGCTTTGTCGGGGCGCCAGGCTGGAAGCACAGCGACTTCAAACCCGGAAGCTTTAATTTGTTGATGGTATTGAAGGTTGTCAATCGGATCATCGGTGGTACAAATGGTATGAACATTGGCCATCCGGATGATGTTCCGGCAACTGTATTCAGAAGAATTGAGTTTTTCGTTGCAGGCATCGTATATCTGGCGGGCATTTTTCGGACTCAAAACTTCGTTGATCCCGAAGAATTTCTTCAACTCAAGGTGAGTCCAGTGATACAGTGGATTCCGAAGAGTTTGAGGAACGGTTTCAGCCCATTTTTCGAATTTCTCCCAATCCGAAGCATCGCCTGTGCAAAAACGTTCGTCCACACCGTTGGTGCGCATTCCACGCCATTTATAATGGTCGCCAGCCAGCCAGATTTCGGTAATGGATTTGAACATCCGGTCGTCAGCAATATCTTTTGGATTGATGTGACAGTGGTAGTCAAAAATCGGCATTTTAGCCGCATGTTCATGATATAATTTCTGAGCAGTTTCGGTGTGCAACAGAAAGTTTTCGTCCATAAATTGTTTCATATTGTGTTGATTTACAATTTAATTATTTACAATTTAATTATTTACAATTTACTATTTGCTTTCAGAATCAGACCTCTTCGAATTGAGCTTTTTCTTCATCGTTGTGATTGAACTGGCAATAATCTTGAAAAGTTCCTGATTCTCATGAATTAAATCGTCGAGTAAATTGGATTTAACCAAGCCTGATTCAACGATAAGTTCCAGCCAGTATAGTGTTTCATCGAGTTCTTCCTCTACCATTTTCAATTTATTCAGAAAATCTTTATCAGATTTTCCAAGACAAGCAGCCCGATAATTTGCTCCGGGCGATGTACCCGAACGGATAATCTGATTACCTAGGGTTTTTCCAGTTACATTGTTGGGTAATCTTTCAGTGAGCTTAATTATCCTCAATGCAAAAATCTTTAGTCTTTTCCTTAAATCAGCTGCATTCATTTTTCAATTGTAAATTGTAAATGAAAAAATAGTAAATTATAAATTGAAAAGCCGTTTCAGGTGGCGGTCGTAAATATTCTCTTCGACGCATTGGCCAACCACTTCAGCATGTTTTTTCAGAAGATCGGTATAAGTTGTTCCCATTTCAGAAGCAACCTTATAACCCACATGAATCAACTGACGGAAATTTGGATTATAATCCGGATGGCCTGGAATGTGGCGCAATGTATTGGCGTATTTTTCGCTTGTCCAGTCGGCAACTTCAGCTGGCGTTGGCAATTTCGAATCGTCAATATCAATTACATCGGCATACGGAGCGCACAATTCGTCTTTGCGTCCCAGTGCAATCGTGTAAATCGATTTGGCAGCTTCCAAAGCTTCGCCACCGGCAACGGCAAGCCCGATCACTTCTTCGAGCCAGGTTGTACCAGCTGTTTTCACGTGAATCCCTTTATCGTATTTTTTGATGATTCCGGCCATGATCGGATAAATGGTGAACTTATCACTTCCGGAGTGAACACTCAACTTCAAATCTTCAGGAAGACCAAATTCTTTAACGGCATAGTCAATTACCAGCACATCTTCTTCAAACTCACGGGCAAACTGATCAACATTACCGGTATAATCAACTCCTTTGTTGAAACGGCCTGTAAATTTAGGTGCAATGGTTTGTGCCGGAACTCCTTTATCGGCAAGCATTTTCAGGATAAAGAACAGATCAACAGGAGTTTGCGGATTTTCAACTTCGTCCATCGAAACTTCTGTAATAAAATTGCCAACACCCTTCTTTTCCTTCAGGAAGTTATAGATTTCAGATGCCTGCCGGGTAGCCGCCAAAAATTTATACGCAATCTGTTCAATCAATTCTTCTGAAACTTCAATCGCATGATCTATTCCTGGAATTTGCAGTTTTCCAACATATTTGGAACAAGAAGCCACAAAAGCATTCACATCGGCTTCCGGACTTTCTTTTCCGATAAACGATGCCACATCGAGAGTGAAAAAATCGGCCGTTTCAACAAACGGAGCAACGGTTCCCAAATTGATATGGTCGGCATCTACAAAATACTTTCCGGAGAAACCCAAGGCAGCAACCGCCGCATCCGCCTCTTTCCGCACATCGGCAGGGTGCGAATGCACATACATATGTTCGCGGTTCGACTTGTTCCAAACCGGACTAATGTCCAAACCTGCCTGATTGGCCTTTACAATTCCACGAAGCTGTGCAACTCCCTGATGCGAGAACCGGTCTCCAATACCTAAACTATATTTTCCAAGTTTCATATAAGATTAATTTACTGACACATAAATAAAACACCAAAAATTCCGTGTTCGCACACGAAAGTATGGACAATATCTTTAATCTGCAACGGCGATGAACTAAAAATGACTAAAAATGTTATAAAATATTTTTTCCGTGTTCGTACACGACAAGTTTGAAAAAATATATAGCTTTGTCCTAGTTCTTTAATTTTAATCTAAAAACTGACATTTATTAAAGCAATTAATCGCACCCGAATTAAGGATATTGCAGAAAAAGCAAATGTATCAATCGGTACAGTTGACCGTGTAATTCACAATCGTGGGGAGGTTTCGAAAACTACCCGAGATAAAATTCTGCAAATTATCGAAGAGATGGAATACCAGCCAAATATTCTGGCCAGTACTCTTGCTTCGAAAAAAATCTTTTCGTTTGCCCTGCTTTTTCCTGAACCAATTTCTCCTGAAGCCTATTGGAATAAACCGATGATCGGGGTTAGAAAAGCTTTTCAGGAGATTCAACAATACGGAATAAATATCAACATTCACCTTTTTAAACAATCCGATCCTCAAACTTTTAAAAACGAAGCCGATTTGATCTTGCAGGACAATCCTGAAGGCGTTGTGCTCGCTCCTTTTTTTTCACGCGAATCGAAGGAATTTATTTTAGAACTTAAAATACGTAACATCCCCTATATTTTTATTGATTCAAACCTAAAAGATAGTGACAAAATCAGTTACATCGGTCAGGATTCATTTCAATCAGGAATGCTGGCTGCGAAACTTCTTGACTACTCTATCCCTGAAAATTCTTCAATCCTGATCCTACATTTTGCCAAACAACTAGACAACATGAATCATCTGGTTCAACGGGAAAAGGGATTTTATGAGTATTTTCAGTCAGTCGATCAAAATAGAAAAAGAAATTTAATTACGCTGGAAATTCCTGACCCGAATGATCCTGTAGCTCCAGATATAATAAGAACAACTATTCTGTCAAAACCTGAAATCAAAGGAATTTTTGTCACCAATTCGCAGGTATATTATTTAGGACGAATACTTGAACAAGTTGAACTTACCGGAATAAGGGTGATTGGTCATGACCTGATAAATGAAAACATCGAATTCCTTAAGAAAGGAATTGTTGATTTTCTGATTTGCCAACGGCCGGAAGAACAAGGCTACCGGGCAATTATCTCGCTGTTTGAGTATCTTATTTTGAAAAAAGAAGTAAACAACGAAAACTATACTTCTATTGATATTATTACAAAAGAAAATCTGGACTATTATAAATAACTAAAAGCATATAAAATGAATCCAATCAGTTTTAGCGACCTAAAAGGTAAAGTTTGTGTAATTACTGGTGGCGCAGGTGTCATCGGTGCTGCCATGGTAAAAGCAATGGCTTCTGTTGGGATAAAAATTGCGATTGTTGACATCAGTCCTGAACGTTCTGAGCAGATGGCCGCTGAAATCTCAGCTGAATTTGGCTGTGAAGTGATTGGGGTTTTGGGCAATGTTTTAGATAAAGATTCATTAATCAAAGCGAAACAGATCATCAACGAAAAACTGGGTGATATTGATTTGTTGATTAATGGCGCCGGAGGAAATCACCCAACCGCGACCACCAAAGTGGAGCAAATGGATGAAAACAGCCTCGATCATCTGGAAGACACTTTCTATGGATTGGAAATGGACGGTTTCGACAAAGTATTTGCTTTGAATTTTAAAGGAACCTTGCTTCCATCAATGGTATTTACTACCGATATGCTAAAGAACAAAAAAGGGGTGGTTCTGAACGTTTCATCAATGAACTCGTACAAACCGTTGACTAAAATCCCTGCTTATTCTGCAGCAAAGGCATCAATCAACAACTTTACTGAATGGCTGGCTGTGCACCTTGCAAAAGTTGGAGTTCGTGTTAACGCAATTGCTCCGGGATTTTTCATTACCGACCAAAACCGTTTTTTGGTTCTCGATAAAGAAACAGGCAATTTCTCAGCCCGCGGACAAAAAATTATAAATAACACACCAATGGGCAAATTCGGCGAACCCGAAGATCTTCAAGGAACTACTTTATTCCTCCTTTCTGATGTTTCGTCGTTCGTAACCGGAATTGTTATCCCTGTTGATGGGGGCTACAGCGCGTTTGGAGGAGTCTAGAAAGAAGCCCCTCCCAAACCCTCCCCAAAAGGGAGGGCTTAAAGAGGCAAAACCAGAAATATTGTATAGAAAAAAAATATTGTGAACATGCTCCGCCTAAAGTCTCACCCTTCGGGGGAGATTTAGAGGGGGCTTTAAATTTTTAACTATGGAATTAAAAAAAGACTGTAAATATTCCCTGTTGGTGGCAACCAGTATGGGTGTTCGCATCACGCCGGTAAACGGACAGCCGGTACACAGCAGCAACCTGTTCGAAATGCAGGCTACCAGTGCCGAAACAAACGTTGCAAATATCTCTTCATCACTCGGTCTTCCGGTAAAAGTGCTTACCACTTTTGTGAAAGATAGTCCGATTGCCCTGTTTATTAAAAACAGCCTCCGCAGCCGAAACATGGATTATGAAGGACCTGAGGTGGCTCAGGGCGATCCATGGGGTTACCGCCATCAATTCAACATTGCCGACAGTGGTTTTGGAACCCGCGGACCTCGTGTACAAAACGACCGTGCCGGTGAAGTTGGCCGTACACTCAACGTGAAAGACTTTGATTTGGAACGCATCTTTGGCAAAGAAGGTGTACAAATCGTGCATCTTTCAGGATTGATTGGAGCATTGTCTCCGGAAACTACAACTTTCTGTTTGGAGATTGCCCGTGCAGCAAAAAAATACGGAACACGCATTGCTTTCGACCTCAATTATCGCGCTTCGTTCTGGAAAGGACGCGACAAGGAATTGCGTGAAAGCTTTACTGAAATTGCTTCAGTAGCCGATATCCTCATTGGTAACGAAGAAGATTTCCAACTTTGTTTGGGCATTCAGGGTCCCGAAGCCGGCGGTAAAGGCATTGAAGCCGAAATCGACGGATTCAAAGGCATGATTAACCGGGTAAAAGAAGCTTTCCCAAACGCATCGGTTTTTGCAACCACGTTGCGTCAAGTGATCAGCGCCAACGAACACCTTTGGGGCGCCATTATGCTTGAAGGCAACGACTGGCAGGTCATCGAACCACGCAAAATTACCGTTCTCGATCGCATTGGCGGTGGCGACGGTTTTGTTGGAGGTTTGCTTTACGGTATCCTGAAAGGTTGGTCACCTGAAAAATGGCCGCAATTTGGCTGGGCAACCGGCGCTCTGGCAACCACTTTCCTTACCGACTATGCCCAACCTGCCGACGAAGATATGGTTTGGAGCATCTGGGGCGGAAACGCGAGAGTAAAAAGATAAATTTATTTACTATTTCTTCATTGACTATTTACCATTTGGAAAATGAACGCTGACGATTTAAAGAAACGACTAAAGATCTTTGCACTGAGGATAATTAAGCTTTCTGAAAGCTTACCAAACAATATCACTGGTAAAACTATTGGTTATCAAATTATACGTTCAGGCACGTCACCCGGCGCAAATTATCGTTCTGCTTGTCTTGGAAAATCTGATAAAGACTTCCTTAATAAATTAAAAATGGTCGAAGAAGAACTCGATGAAACTCTATACTGGTTAGAGCTTCTTGTTGAATCTGGTTTAATTAAAGAAAATCTGATTGATGACTTGATGAGAGAAAATCTTGAACTTTTGAAGATCATTGTAAGTTCGACTACAACAATGAAAAAGAAGCTCAATTCAAAGAAGGATAGTTCTGAAAGAAATAGTAAATTGTAAATCAAAGTATTGACTATTTAAATATTTACGATTGACCATTTTCTTTTTGCATTGGGTTTAAATAGTAAATTGTAAATTATAAAATTGTAAATCAATGATGTATTATGAAATAGGTTCAGTGAACCACGAATTAAGTGCGGATGACCTAAAAAAAGGGTTGTTTGAGGCTTTGGAAAAGGTTGGCAAGAAAACGAAAATTCTGGCTATTCCGCCAGACTATACCCGATTACCAAGTCGCGCCGGAGAGCTGACCGAAATGACCTGGCAATTCTATGGCAACGCTTTGACTGACGTACTTCCAGCTCTCGGAACACACTCTCCAATGACCGACCACCAAATTTCACACATGTTTGGCTCCATGCCGGCATCCCTCATTCGCGAACACGATTGGCGGAATGATGTGGTGACCGTTGGCATTGTTCCTGCCGAATTTGTGAAGGAAGTTTCAGGTGGTGCTGTTGAATTCCCATGGCCAGCGCAGGTTAACAAACTATTAATCGAAGGAAATTTCGATCTGATTCTTTCTATCGGACAGGTTGTTCCTCACGAAGTAGTCGGGATGGCCAACTACA
>Ga0209417_1002186_pt1 | contig 31610 bp, 31 predicted proteins | sample RifGroF2_FD_184002 | JGI IMG/M metagenome (GOLD analysis project Ga0209417, IMG submission 184002) | Groundwater microbial communities from Rifle, Colorado, USA - Groundwater F2 (SPAdes) (version 2) | ecosystem: Environmental > Aquatic > Deep subsurface > Groundwater | place: Rifle, Colorado... | reverse complement strand
TCACCAGGAACCGGAATACCCCAATTCATCGTCTCGCGCGAGATGGAAATATCGGTCATGAAATTTCGGACATAACTCAAAACTTCGTTACGACGAGCTTCGGGTTGAATAAAATCCGGATGTTCATCGATGTAAGCAAGTAAATCGTCGCGATATTTTGTGAGACGAAAAAAATAATTATTTTCTTTAATGGTTTTGGGAACTTTTTTGTGATGCGGACACTGATCGTCGACCAAATCAGACTCATTGACAAAAGCCTCGCAGCCTTGGCAATACAAACCTTCGTAAGATCCCAAATAAATGTCGCCTTTGGACTCGACCGTCTTCCAAAATTTTTCGACCGAGTTATAATGTGCCACTTCGGTCGTGCGGATAAAACGATTATGCGTCAAACCGAGCGAATCAAAAGTTCGCTCCCACAAAGCGGCCATCTCATCGAGATATTCTTTAACATCACGTTCTTTAGCCGCCTCGACATTTTTTTGACTATTCTCGTCCGTGCCGGTTTGAAACATTACCTCCTCACCGAGCATACGATGGTAGCGAGCAAGAATATCCGCCGCAATCGCAGTGTAAGCATGACCAATAGAGGGTTTTCCATTAATATAGTAAATCGGAGTGGTTATGTAAAAGGTTTTCATAATGAGGGAGACAGATTTTTTGGGCGTTTCTGCCAAAGGCGGATCAGCCTAGGACTGAAAGGCGTTAAGGCTTTAGGGAATCGAGTTTATTTTTTGGGACCGACGATAATGACAAATTCTCCTTTTATACTACTATTTTTTAGAGATTCTGTCACATCAGAAGAGGTGCCGCGATAAGTGGTTTCGTGAATTTTAGTCAGTTCTCTGCAAACAACCAGCTGGCGATCGCCGACAACTACGCCGAGCTCGCCAAGAGTTTTTAAAATCCGATGTGTCGACTCGTAAAAACAAACCGTTTCCTCGGTGGCAGCCACACGTTCGAAATACGACTTGCGACCTTTCTTGTGCGGAGGAAAGCCCAGGAACAAAAATTTGTCGGTTGGAAAACCGGAAACCGAAAGAGCGGCAATGGCCGCGCAAGCTCCGGGGATCGGGATAACCTCGAGTTTATTTCCGAACTCTTTGACCGCGGCGGCTACGAGCAGTCCGCCAGGGTCAGAGATTCCGGGCGTGCCGGCATCGGTCACCAAAGCCAAACTCTGCCCTTCTCTTAACATTTTCAAAACATCTTGAAACTTGCGCTCATCCGAATGTTGATGAAAAGAAATCAACGGTTTTTTAAAATCCAAAGAATTCAAAATCTTCAAAGTCATTCGCGTGTCTTCGCACAAAATAGCGTCGACAGTTTTGAAAGTTTCGATAGCACGAGAGGTGAGGTCGGAGAGATTGCCGATGGGGGTGGCGACGATATAGAGGATCATATTAAATTGTCTGAACCAGGATTCCCAGGATTTTGGTGATTAACAGGATTGGTGGGAAGGCTGATTTTTTTATTGTTATAAACTCGTTTAAATTCTAAACTTTTTCCGCCAAAATTTATCAACAAACCATTTTCCAATCCGTAAGCTTCCAGATAATTTTTGGCCTGAGCCAGATGAACGTCTTCTAATCGAACAAGGGCTTTAATTTCTACCATTATTTTCTCATCAACAAAAAAGTCAACTCTTCATCCACCAATTTCGTGCCCGCGATAATAAATAAACATTTCCACCTCACGACCAAAAGAAAGCCCCTGGATCGTCATTTCTATACCCAAGGCCCGTTGATAAACCACCTCCTGAAAACCGCTGCCTAAAGCGGAATGAACCGCCATGGCACAGCCAATAATTTTTCTCGATAAATCTTCGTGTTCCATATTTTAAAACCACCCACAATCCTTTTAATCCTTAAAATCCCGAGAATCCTGGTTCAGAAACTTGCGCTACCGAGCAAAACCAATAACTCGGCGACAAGGCGATTTCTTGACCAAACGATTCGTCACTTTCAAGTTCAAAACCGCGAACGGTTTCTAAATCTTCGTCCCAAACAAAAGCTATTTTTTTATTTTCGTTTGTGACGACAATCTGACCAGAACTTTCTATATTATCTTTTGGAAAAACCGCCTGATCAAAACCATAAACAAAAGTTTTGGCCGGCAAACTGGAATCGTATTTAGTCAAAGGATACCAAACCTCTGGCGAACTGGCGTAAGTGCCATAAGGATTTTGCGAATAGTCTCGACTAAAACCGGTTTCTCTGGACAAAACTTTACCGCTCGGGAAAGCATAACGAAAATTCTGCCAAGTCATAATAAAAGCAGGAATTTTTTCCAAAGTTTCTTCGGTTTCGGCCGCTGACAAAATTTTTCCGGAAAACGAACTCCATAAAGAAGTTTCACCCTGAACCGTAAATAAAATATTGTTATTATAAATCTTTCCGGAATTTATAAAAATCGGGGACTCACCATTGGATAATTGACGATCAAAAACCGCGGCACTGCCGCAAAACGGATCGTAAGCCAATAAAATCGATTGATTGTTCCAGGTGTCGTTAACAAAATTATGCCAAACCAAAATTTGAAAAGGATAAAATCTGGCTTCGTTCTTTTTAACCAAAACAATTCCCTGCCCCTCGTTTTGTAAATAAGCGTCTGCAGACGGAACTGACTCAAAAATCGGTTTCTCGATGGCTGGCATGGATTCGTTATCAATTCCCGAATCAATAATCAATTCTTCCAAACTTAAAGCCGCTAAATTTTGAGGCAGTCGATAAACAAAATAAAAACGCAAAAAAACCGCGACTAATATTAAAACGCAAAAAATAAAAACCCAATGGAATTTTGACAGTTGTCGGCGAGACATAAAACAATCAACATCTAATAGATTAACTGAAAAACCAAAAAAATTCCACCTTTCTTAGGTTCCTTTTTGTCCCCCCCATCCCCCTTGACCCCTTTTTGTGCTATAATAACCACGAATTAAAAAAAACATTATGTCTATTTGGCCAAGTTGGCAGGAGGATCGAATTTTTGCCGTGGTGATCCTTATACTCCTAATAAGTTCCGTTCTTTACCTCGGCATAAAAAGCGACAACTTGTTACGACAATCCGAAGAAATCGGCCAGCCAGTACCTTACGAGCACACGATTTTTGTTGATGGCGTAGGAACCGTAACCGGCAAACCAGATATTGCCACTCTAACCATGGGCACCGAAAGCAAAGGCGTCGATGTCGCCTCAGCTCAATTTACCAACACCGCAACCATGAACACCATTATCGCTGAAATTAAAAAACTGGAAATTTCCGAAGACGATATCCAAACCTCGGGTTACAATGTTTACGAAGATACCAATTGGAATTCCGAAACCCAAGATTACGAAAGCGCCGGTTGGATTGTGGCCAACTACATAACCGTAAAAGTCCGCGACACTTCCAAAATCTCTTCGATTCTAGCCATGGTTGGCAGTAACGACATTACCAACATTTCCGGTCCAACTTTTACAATCGATGATACCACCAATCTAAAAGCCGAGGCTCGTATCAAAGCTATTGAGCAAGCTCAAAAAAAAGCCCAAGAAATTGCTGACTCGCTCGGCACAAAAATCGAAAGCGCCGTTGGCTACAGTGAATGGTCGCCAGTTTCCGTTTCCGACGAATATCAAATGTACAGCAGTTTGAGTTACGACGGCGGTGGACCAACAATCGAAAGTGGGACGAACGAAGTAACAATTAGCGTTTCCATAACCTACAAGTTGGTCGAGTAAATTTTGAATCCAGAAAACCCGCCAGCAAGGCGGGTTTTGTTTTGAAATTACTTTTTTACTCTTGAACAGGTTCCCCATACAACTTTTCTGAAAATTCGCTTTCAATTTTTTCCAGCTGATGTCGATCAAAATTTTGCATTTTATCATCACCACGTAACTTTCCCACCAAAGAAAAAATCCGATCAATCCGCCCTTCTGCCGGAGGAAGTTTAGGAAAACCAGCCGCTTGCAATTCTTCGCCGACAAAAGCAGCAACTTTTTCCAGACTCGTCCAATCATCAGCGTTATAAGTAAAATCGTTGAAATGTCTGATTTGCTCTGGTAAATCAACGACCACTTCTGGGATATCTCTAAAATATTTTCCATCAGACCACTTTTTTGAATTCCTGGCGTTTTCACATATTTTTATGGTGTAAACCAAAGAACTAAAGTGGGGCAAAGCGTCCCAGCCACCTTTTGGCAGTAACCTGTCCTGATCTTCTGGCAAAAGACTTTCGAGTTTTTTCATCTTGTCTTCACACATTCGAATGGCCGCGCGATACCATGGCTCGGATCGACTTAGTTGAAGGAGAACCGTGTCGAGTTCTTCGGGTTTAGGAAATTCAAAACCAGTCTTTTCAGCAAAAAAGTTTTTAAATTCACCATGATGCGTGCGCATCTCGGGTCTGCCATCACGAAATTCAACCGGCACGGAATCAACCGGTATGCCGCCGGCTGCCTGTTCAACCATAAACCGACCACCCCAGCTAAAATTAAAAGAAACCTCGCGTTTGGCCCAAGGAGAAAAAATCTCTCCTTCGGTTTCCCTAGCGGTGTTCATGGCCGCAAGGTATTCCTTCTCAAAAAATTTCTTAATTTTCAAAAAAGCATCTCTGCGGAAGCCAAAATAAAGATGAGTCTCTTCGTGAGGAGAAACATTTTCTCCCTCGGCGACTGCTGACCTGAAATCAGTAATAAAGAAAAAATCCCGACCTTCGGTCAAAGACGGAGTTTGCTGTCCGGCCCATTCTTTAATTATTTTGACCTGCAGGGCTTTTTTGCGTTCATGTTTTTCCTTTTCTGACAAAGCTTCTGGTTTTTCTTTAATCAAAACTTTTTCTGGTGGCCGGGCCGAATCGATTTTACAAGTTTCACAAGTCGCCAAAAAATTTCCGTGTTGACACATTCCGGCGGCTTCTATTTCATCAATCTCTTGTCTTGACATATTATTTTTTCTGGTTCTTCAGGTTTTCTTACGAGCAAAAACTAAATTCGAGTTAGATCCTTCCCGTCGTCGCTCGCGGCAAGCTATGGCGGGCGCGGCACGTGGCGTTCAGGACAGGCGGGGAAAAAGAAATTTTTTCTACAAGAAAATTTGAAAAACTTTTTTCTAATTTATTCCTTGTTCAAATTCAACCTTTTCAAGTTCTTCCGCGTCTTTATCAAGCTGTTCTTTTTTTTGCAATTTTTCCAATTCTTGATACACAAAGTCTAATCTCTTTCTCAATTTATCCAACCTTTCTGACGAAAGACTTCGGCGCTCAATTTCAGCTCTAAAATCACTGGTTTTTTTAATCTTATGCAAAAAAACGGTAACTTCTTTATCTTGAAAAAGATCCACGACTTGTTCGCCGGCGCGAGTAGCCTTATTAATTTCTTCATCAAGGAACACACGAAAAGGTTTTTTCTTTCCTCTACCAAGTCCTGGTTCACCACCTTTGTCGTATCTTTTTTCCAAGTTATTTAAAAAATCAAAAATCGGCAACCATTTTTCATGTTCCTGAATTAATCCAATAACACGCTCGCGCCTTTGTTCTAATATTGCGCGAGTTCCTTCTAGATCCCATCGGGCTGATTCCAAAACTCTTTGAGAAATTTCCTCTTGACTTTGATTGTCTAACGAGTATGTAAGCAAATCCAAGGCGTGGTCTCTGCCCTTCTCAAAACCAAGTCCAGAATCTCGATTTTCGTTTTTTGTTCGTCTTCTGGTTATTTCTTTAATAGCCTTCGCCACTAACTCTTCAGAAGGCTCCTCTCCTTTTTTTACCCGACGACCACCAACGCCTTTTTTTAAATATACGCCAGCCTCCTCGGGGGTTACAGGTCCTTTTTCTCCCATAAAATTAATTTTAATTTTAAAATCTTCGCTATTTAGGTTACAACAAGTCTTAAAATTTCACAACAAAAGAGTGGAAACAAAAGAGTGGAAAAGTTTATCTCTTCTCAAAAACCTTCAAAATCATCTTGGCCACCCCGAGCGCCGTACCGTCAAAAACCGTTTGGGTTCGAACCGGAATGCCGGAAATTTTTTCTTGAAGTTCGGCGATAATACCGTCACGAGTTACGCCGCCGTCGATCACTAGTTCTTTAGGTTTAACCGGGAGCTTTTGAATGGCGACGTCGACTTTTTTGGCGATTCGAGTCAAAACCTGTCGAAGTTTTTTTGGATCGTTTAAAACCGGCTCGACAATCGCGGCACAGTTTTCAACTTTGGCCTCGAGGGCAAAGATCGGAGCTCCGCCGAGTGTTGGTAAAAGAGTCGTAAAAAAATCCGGACAAAGTTTGAATTTTCCGTCGAGGGACTGAACAAGAAAAGCACCGGTGCCGTAAGTGACTTTTGTTGTTTTAACCTCGACTCCGGCGGCATAAGTACTGGCTTGTTGATCGCCGATGACGGCCAAGACCGGAAGTGAAACACCCACGATTTCTTTTTTCAAAACCCCGAACTCGGCTCCAGAAGGAAAAACCTGCGGTAAAATCTCGAGCGGAATCTGGAACAAATCAAGAAGCTCGGGGTCCCATTCTTTTTTTTTAATATTAAAAAGCAAAGTCCGCGAAGCATTGGTCTCGTCGGTCAAAAACGGTTCGTCCTGACACAAGTTCCACAACAACCAAGAATCAACAGTGCCGACAAGAAGTTTGTTTTCTTTCAAAAGCCTCCGAACTTTCGGAACATTTTCAAGAATCCACCGAATCTTCGAAGCCGAAAAATAAGCGTCGAGTTTTAAACCAGTTCTCTCCCGCACCAAACCTCTCAAGCCCCTCAAGCCTTTCAAGCCTCTCCCGCCTCTCAAGCCTCTCAAACCTCTCCGATCTTCCCAAACAATCGCCGGACAAATCGGCTTCCCACTAATTCGGTCCCAAGCCACGACGGTTTCACGCTGGTTAGTCAATCCAAAACCTTTGAGGTGAATCAAATTAACTCGACCGGCGCGCCGAGCTTCTTTTAAAACTTGTTTGGAGGTTTCCAAAATCTCCAACGGATTTTGCTCGACCCAATCTTTTTTTGGACGAAACTTTTTGAGCGGACGATTGACGCGAGCTTTGATTTTTAAATCAGCGTCAAAAACAAAAGCTTTAATGCCGGTGGTACCAACATCTAAAACCAGCAAATGATCAGCTGGTGATAAAATTTTTGAAAACTTTTTTGGCATGCTGTTTTTGAACTATAACTTTTTTAAGAGATCGAAGAATTGGATATTTTTTAATTTGTGGCCCGATTTTTTTTAAGACCGAAGAAAAAGAAACCGCGCCCTCGCCAGTAAAACAACAACTGCCGGTTTGAGCCAAAGTTCGACCGGCTTCACGGTTTTTTGAAAAAGGACTAAAACCAGTGGCCACCAAATCACCCAAACCGGCAGTACTAGAAATCGTCTCGGGTTTGGCGCCAAAACAAGAAGCGATCTTTTCCATCTCGGCCAAACAACCACTTAAAAGCCAAGCTTGAGCGTTGGTGCTCCAACCCAAACCATTAGCCATACCCAAAGCCATGGCATAAACATTTTTTAAAACCCCGGCCACGGCCACTCCCAAAACATCTTTGCTCCATTCCAAACGAATTTGGCTACCGGCAAACATTTTTTCTAAACAAGCAAAAACCACCGGACTTTTGGTGGCTAAAACCGCCACGCCTTGCTGGCCTTTCATAATTTCTTCGGCCAACATTGGGCCGCCGCAAAAAGCTATGGGCGCGCCTAAAGGCAAAAGTTCTTGTAAAACTTCGGACATGAGTTTGTTGGTTTTTTTCTCGATACCTTTGGAAATGGCGACGACGATGGTTTTTTTTGGTAAAAAAGACAGAATCGAAGTTAAAGCCGGACGCACGGCTTGCGAAGGCACACATAAAAAAACCACCTCGGCCTTTGGCACAGTTTCTTCTAATGGTTTTTGCTGAGGCACTAAAGAAAATTCCCGATCCCACATTTCCACTTGAAAATGCTGTCTTTTTAAAACAAAATTAAAAGCATTACCGATCTCCCCGGCGCCAATGATGACAATGTTGGTAGTTTTTGAAGACATAAAATATTATTGTAATTATAACTGATTTGACGGAAAGAACGAAATGCGTGCACGAAGACACAAAACGTTTCAACCGTTTTTTTCGTATTTTAATTTTGCAACCAGTTGAGCACAGGTTATCACAAAATTAAATCCATCGCCGAGTAACACCGGTAGGCTATTGGCCATATATCCATACAACGCCCAAAGACCGGTGGCAAAAAAGTACAAAAGAATCATGTAAAAAGAAACGTCCTTAACACTTTTTGTGCGAATAGATTTTACAAACTGCGGCACCATATGTATGGCACCAAGAAGAGCCGCCGAGAAGCCAACGATTTCTGTGATTATTTCCATACTTGAATAATGGATAAATTTTTAAAATTATTTCATTTTTAAAAAAAACTTGATGCAACCTAACTGATCTTTATCAAAAAATTCACCGCCCAACCCAACCCCCTACAACGGACACAAAGTCCTCTCACTTAATTGTTCAAAACTAGCCTCACCTAAAATTTCCGAACCATCAGCAAATTGCCAAGTTGGATAACCTTGGATGCCGGCGTCTTTACAGACCGGGGCTTGGGTTTTGGTGCCGTCCGGAGAGCACTCGATATAATTTATATACTGAACGCTTTCGCCGAAAACTTTTTTTTGGGCCTGACAATGAGGACACCAGACCGCACCAAAAAGTTTGGCGCCGCTGTCGTTTAGGCATTTGGCAAAGACATCCATATCGGCCGGACCCGAGGACTCGGGTAAAGTTTCGGCAACGACTTCTGGCAAAACTTCTGTGGCAGCCGAGGTTTTTTCTTGTTTAAAAAGTGAGAAACCGCCGACCATCACGACAACCAAAATACCCATCAAAGCCAAATGTGAAGAATTTATTTTTTTGAAATCAATTTTCATAAGAGAAATAAATAATAACCCGTTTATTATAGCAAAAATTAAAAAAGAGACCAAGCACCGGCCTCTCTTTTTTTTAAAAACTTATAGCTCCAAATTCTTGGCTTTTTCGCGATGTCTGGTGTTCATGTCCAAGAAAGTCTTGCGAATACGAAGGCTTTTTGGAGTTACTTCCAACAGTTCGTCTTCGCCCAAATATTCCAAACAGGCTTCCAAAGTCATAATTCGCGGGGTTTCCAGAATAATTGTTGAGCCTTCACCTTTACTACGCATGTTGGAAAGCCGCTTTTCTTTGCAAGGATTAACATCGACATCTTCGTTGCGCGAATATTGACCAACCACCATGCCGGCATAAACCTCGACGGCCGTACCGATAAATAGCGGGCCGCGTTCTTGGAGATTTTTGAGAGCATAACCCATGGTGACACCGTTTTCCATGGAAACCAAGGAACCGTGGGCGCCGGCCTCCATTTCGCCGGCAAAAGGTAGATAACCCAAAAGCAAACTGTTTAAAATCCCCTGACCTTTGGTGTCGGTCAAAAATTCACTGCGATAACCAATTAAACCACGAGTTGGAATTTCAAAATCCAAATAAGTGATGCCATTTTCCAAACGCATGTCTTTCATTTCGCCACGACGCTGACCCATTTTTTCAATGACCACACCTGCAAAACTTTCCGGGCACTCGATGGAAACTGTTTCGTAAGGTTCGGTTTTGGCGCCGTTTTCTTCGTGAAAAATAACTTGGGGGCGAGAGACTTCGAACTCGTAACCTTCGCGGCGCATTTTTTCGATCAAGATGGCTAGATGGAGTTCGCCGCGACCAGAAACCACAAAGCGGCTGTCGATTTCGCTCGGTTCAACTCGCAAAGCCACGTCGTTTAAAAGTTCACGCTCCAAACGTTCTTTGATATTACGCGAGGTGGAAAACTGACCTTCACGACCGGCAAAAGGTGAGGTGTTAACACCAAAAGTCATTTTGACAGTTGGTTGTTCGATCGCGGTAACCGGCAAAGCGACGGGGTTTTCCGGATCAGTAATGGTCTCGCCGATTTGTACACCTTCGATACCGGAAATCGCCACAATTTCGCCGGCGCCGGCTTCTTCGACTTCGGCTCGACCCAAACCATCAAAAACCTGAACCGCGGTCAAACGAGTGTTTTTGATTACGCCGTCGCGATTAATGTGAGCCACGTTTTGGCCGTTACGAACCGAGCCATTAATAATTCGACCAATGGCAATTCGGCCTTTGTAATTATCGTATTGCAAATTGACAATGGAAATCTGGAGAGGTTTTTTGGCGTCACCTTCTGGTGGCGCAATTTTTTCAATCACAGTATCTAACAAATCGGTCACTCCGGTCATTTTTGAAATATCGGCTTCAAACCCGGCCACGCCGTTCACAGCCGAAGCGTACAAAACCGGAAAATCGGTTTGTTCGTCGCTAGCACCAAGGTTGACAAACAGATCAAAAGTTTTATTCAAAACCCAATCCGGACGAGCATCTTTTTTATCGATCTTGTTAATGACCACAATAATTTTGTGGCCGGCGTCGAGGGCTTTGCGCAAAACAAATTTGGTTTGCGGCATGGGACCCTCTTTGGCATCGACAAGCAAAAGACAACCGTTAACCAGGTTCATAATCCGCTCAACCTCGCCACCAAAGTCGGCGTGCCCGGGGGTGTCGACAATATTAATTTTGACATCTTTCCATTTGATCGAAGCGTTCTTCGAAAAGATAGTAATTCCGCGTTCGCGCTCCAATTCGTTGGAATCCATGATGGTTGTGCCCATAGCCTCGGCGTCGCGAAAAGTATTTGATTGCTTCAAAAGCGCGTCAACCAAGGTGGTTTTTCCGTGATCAACGTGAGCAATAATGGCAATGTTTCGGATTTGATTGTTGATTAACATAAAATACGCGCGAATTGTAGCTGATTTATGGGAAAAGGTCAAGAAAAAAGACTCGAGTAATTCGAGTCCGAAGTTTTTGTGGCCGGCTAGAACTTGCCGCACCACCAGAAATACGAGACGACCGCGGCCAGGACCATGATCGCGAAGAGCAGATAAAAGATCGTATTCGAACGCGCGAAGCGGGAGCCTTGTCTGCTTTCGCGGATCGAGTCGGCCGGCTTGGTTTCCGGTTCGATGTCGTGGATGGCGGGCACGACTTCTTCGGTTACCGGGCACGGATCGTCGTCATTGTCGTGAAGAGTTGGTGGGTTGCGCGAGAGCGACTGGTGAATAATAGGCGAGCGCGGAGCAAAACTCAGGCTGGCCAGCATGGAAAAGGCCGGATTAGCCACCACGCGGTAGATTCGAGAAACTCGAACCGGATAGTGACCAATATTCATCTTGATCTCGAAAGTACCAACAGTTGTCGGTCGGAAACTGATGATGAAGACCAAATGACCTTGCGAGAAGACCGCAACCGTCGTGCCGTTTCTGGGTTCGGTCAGCACAAAATCAGAACTTTCGATCCGCCAGCGCACCACCTGACCCACATGTACACCGCACCGAGACGGCGGGACGACAGTAAGCAGAACTGACTCTCCGACACGGAATTCGTTCTTGGACACAAAACACCTCCGAAGGTATTAAAACCTTAAACGATAAAAGAAAATCGGTCAACCTAAAAAACCGATCCTTGACTTTTTTCTTTAATTCAGCTACTCTGCCCCTCTTCCGGGTTTTTCACCCCACCCGGAGTTGGAGGAAAGTTCACTTGACTTCCATCATTCTCATCATCGTCAGTGGTGATCCAGAAAACCGCGAGACCACGAGACTCCGCGAGTTCATCGAAAATCGAGCACTCCTGTTGTGTCAAAACTTCTTCGTTACTCAGGACCCCAACGATGTCGTCGTGGTCCAGAACAACCCCGAGATCGAAGTCCAAATCACCTTCGTCCTCGGCGACACTCCGCTGGATCAGTGGCTCGTCAATCTTCTGCTCGACGAGAAATGGCGCGCCAAGCCTATGAGCGTCGTCGCGGTCACCGAGACTGGTGCCGGCGCTCAAGGACTACGCTCCCGACAAATCGAAATCCTCGGCCCAGACTTCGACAACGGGGTCTTGACCAACGGCATCGAGCAAGCTCTCGTCAGCCTCATTCCCTACCGAACCTTCAACCAACAGACCCCAACCACAGGAGACACACCATGCGAGTAGTCCTCATCATCGTCAACGGCATTCTGAACGACGTCTGTGCCCACTACCACCAGCTCATCGTGGAACAAGCTGAACTGACCGAGGTGACCACCGTCACGGTGATCACCAACTCCGGCATCGTCGAAATCCTCAAGCAACTCCACATCGAGTTCGAAAGAACCTTCTTTCTCGGCGAAGACCCAATCCCGCAGGATCTCGAAGACCACCTGCTCGACGACAAGTGGCTCGCTCGCCCCATGAGCGTCGTCGCCGTCTCCGATTCAGGCAGAGGTGCCCTAATCTTGCGTCGCGCACAGTTGATCAAGGCCGGCCCCAACTTCGATGGCGGAATCTGGAACAAGGGAGTCACATCGACTCTCAACCGTCTGATACCCAGCCCGTGCAACGCCTAGAAGACTCTTTCCTGTCGGCTAGTCGCCGACCTCCCTCCCCGCGTCTTTCGAGACGCGGCTTTTTTATAACGTAATCTTTGTAAACCAAAAATTCTTCCAACAAAAAAATATTCACCGCCGCGAATATTTTTTAATAATTTAATTATAAACTTCGTGATCTCCGATTGACAATAAATAAGCCCGACGCGGTTTTCCGATAAATTCGAAGACAATACGAATATGATAATTTACTGAAAATGAATAACAACCACACAGTCGGCCTTTTAATTTATGAACTTTCAAGGCCTGATGATTTTTAATGTCAGAAAACAAATCGATCTTTTCTAAAGTTTCCTCTTGCAATTGTTTAGACAACACACGAAAAAAACTAAGAAAAGAAGGAGAAAAAGAAACCTCCATATTCAACTAGATTTGTTTTAAAATTTCTCGAAGATTTCCACGAACTTCTTTGCCGTCTTTACACTCTTGCTGGGCGCGCAAAACCGCGACAATGGCTTCTTCCTCGGCATAGCGCGACAAAGCCTGGCGCACAACCTCGGCTTTAGTTGAAGCCGCGCCGCGTTTTACCGTGCGCTCAATAAACGATTCCAGGGTTTGAGTTAAGGGAACGGAAATAGTTGACATATGATATGATGTTATGATGATATCATACAATTAAATTACCGCTTTGTCAAATATTATCAAAATAAACAATTGACACTTTTCCATTTTTCCCTTATCATAATCAAGCCCTAATTGGAAAATTTGATAATTTGAAAATTCCAACCTGGCCTCATCGTCTAGCGGTTAGGACGGCGCCCTCTCACGGCGCAAACCGGGGTTCGATTCCCCGTGAGGTCACCAATAAAACCGCAAGTTAAACGCTTGCGGTTTTATTATTGATTCAATCTGTCGTTGACAGAGCTCACCTCGCGGCCAAAGAGGCCCAAGCATGCCCGAAGTCATCAAGGTCAGACCAACCGGAGAGGGATATCCGCCCGTGGGGTTCCTCAGACTCCCGATCCACACCAAAGACATCTCTACGGACAAACAGATGTTCGTGATCGACAACCGCGACCTCCTGGTCAACGTCTTGTGCCACACCGGTGGAAGACCGATGGCCGGTGACTCGCGTCGGCGCGATCGGCTGGTTCAAACGGGGAGGTTCTGCCAAGGATCGCCGGCGGTGGCGAAGAGCACTCGAACAAGACTTCCGCCGCACCCGGGAAAACTAGCGCGCACCGTCCACCACGAGTCGTCTCCCTGCCCACAACTGGTGGGCGGCTTTTTTTTATTTTGCTCTATATTTTTTAACCCCCAAAAAAAACAACCAATCCAATAATCCTGCCAATCACCAAAATCCTAAAAATCCTGGTTCAAAAACTTCTTGTCTTGACTTTTTACAAAAAAGAGACCCTTATAATTTGGCGTTTGGTTCAAACTCTTATCCCGAAAGGAGTGTGACAGCCATGCCTGCCGAAAAACCTGCCCCCAAAAGCGGTTTCCCCAACACCTCGTCCCTTAACGACGGCCCCTCGCTGAGTCTCGTGATCATCGGATCAGTCGTCGTCGGTCTACTTCTCTCCCTGGCATTCTATCTCCGATGAAACCAGGGCGTTCACTAGTTCTGGTAATCTTCAGCACGATCTTCTGCGTTTTCCTGATCTTCCGCACCGAGCTCGCCCACCACCTCGGCTTCCTCACCGACGCCGACATGGGCCTGCACAGCCAGATGACCATGAACTACACAAACTACGAACAAGCCTGCAACAGCTGGCGCGAAGCCGTCCGTCCGCTCCAGTACCCACCAGACCCCGCGACCTACTCCGACTTCCGTGGAATCATCGAACCATCCAGGCTCGCCGCCGATTATCTCGAACGACAAGTCACAGAGGCTGAGAATCGAAAGGTCCGGGCCGAAATCGAACACGCGCGTTTGCGCAAAAACGCGGGCTGGAATTTCTTCAAGAGCTGGCTCGCCAACGCCACCGACTACACCCACAGTCGCTGGAAATGCAATCGGCCAGACGATAGCGATCAGCCGGTCGAGACCTCTCTCTGTCTCTTCCGCTAAGGCCACACTCGGCCGAAACTCAAAGAGCAGCCCACGACAGGCCGCTCTGTTTTTTTAATGTCTAATTTTAAATTCCTAATTTCTAATTATGGATTTTAAATTTAAAAAAACCTCCAACATTAGAAATTAAAAATTAGAAATTAGACATTTCCGCCCAATCACTCCACCCATTTCCCGTACTGCCGCACTAACAACTCACCTGCTCGCAACGGTTCGGCCATGATGTCTTTCACAACTTTTTCCATGCGCGCGCTTTGCGAGCCTTTGATGAGGACAATGTCGCCTTGTTTGATTTCTTGATCAAGGTGACGGCCGGCGTCGATGGAATTTGAAAACTCGCGAACTTGATTTTGATTCATGCCGGCTTCGAGAGCACCGCGGGCGGTGTCTCGAGATTTTTCGCCGACGCAATAAAGCAAGTCGATTCCGGCACCGGCGGCTTGCAAACCAAGGTTGCGATGCTCGGCTTCGGAGTGAATACCAAGTTCGCCCATGTCGCCAAGGACAGCAATACGCCGACGGTTTTCGCTCGGCTTAAAGGCTGAGAGAACTTGGAGTGCAGCCGAGGTTGAAGCCGGAGCGGCGTTGTAGGAATCGTCGAGGATGAGTGAACCTTTGATGCCAGGGACAGGATTTAAGCGTCCCTTAACCGGTTCGAGCGTCAGAAGACCCTTAAGCATTTCTTCTGAAGTCAGTCCGAGATATTGACCAACAGCGATCGCTGCCAAGGCCGACAAAACCTGGGTACGACTGAGGGCGTTTTTTAAAGCCGCATCAAAATCCTGATCTTTGGCTCGGACATGAAAACCCAAAGTGGCAAAAGTCTCGCCGTGTTCAAAAGAAAAATCTTTAAGAGTTTCGAGAGCGAAATTGCTGGCCTGAACATCGCTCGAGTTAACGCCATAAGTCAAAATCGGCGCCTGGCTTTTCATAGCCATACCGCGAACACGATCGTCATCACCATTTAAAACTGCCAAACCGTTGGCTTTTAATCGTTCGATTAAAACTCTTTTTTCAGCAACCAGTCCGTCAATATCCGAACCGTAATTTTCTACATGAACCGGAGTAATAGCTGTCACCACTCCAATCTCGGGCGCCGCCAAATCGCAGAGTGCAGAGATATCGCCAGGCTGATCGGCTCCGAATTCCAAAACCAAAATCTCTGGGAAAAATTTTTCTGTCTTCAACAAAAGTTTGAGCCAACCAAGCGGCGAACGACCGGGACTTTTGGCGCCAAGAATTGCGAAAGGCACACCAAACTCGTTGTTATAATTCTCTTCGGCCACCCGAACACTAAATTTGGTTTTCAAAACCGCGGCAATAGCGTTCTTAGTCGAGGTCTTGCCAACTGAACCAGTAATGGCGATAATTCGTGGTTTGAATTTTTTTATTACCTGTTTGGCTTTTAGCTGGATGAGTTTTTCGAAAAGTTTTTTCATAAGTAGAGAGGTAGGGAGGTAGAAGTGGATGGTGTGGGTTGGGTCATTTTGTTTAGCATTTTTAAAATTTCTTCTAAGAGGTTTTGGGCTTCTTTAAGTTTATTTTTGTCCCCGTATTGTAGTCTTGAAACAATTTCAAGTTGAGTCTCTAACTCGGCCGCAGAACCAAAGGCAAACCTTAAGAACCTTTGAAACTCTTTGTGACTTCCTCGCCGTCGGCCTTCAGAAATATTTGAAAGAATCGAAACAGCACTTCGTCTTATTTGAGAAGAAAGCCCATAGATTTCGTATTTTAGAAAATCCCGAGTAACTTCATAAACCAAAACTACCAAATTCATCGACTTCCTCCAAACAATCAAATCGTTATTTGTTCTAATTAAACCAAGTCCCATAAAAAAGCAGAAAAAAATCCTCCAACCCACCCCCTACCTCCCTACCTCCCTAACCCTCTCCATCATTCTAATATAAAACCGAACATTATGCACGGTAGCCAAACGCAAAGCCAAAATTTCCTGAACCTGGAACAAATGTCGCAAGTACGCTTTCGACGTCGTCTGACAAGTCTCGCAATCGCAAAACGGATCGATCGGGCCTTCGTCGAAAGAGAATTTTTCGTTGGTGATGTGAAGTTGTGAATAGAACTCGGAATTTTCTTCGCCTGCGAGCGGTTGCCAATTCTCTGGATCGATGTTCCAAACGAAGAGTGTGCCGTGACGAGCGTTTCGAGTCGGTAAAACACAGTCGAACATATCAACACCGGCACGGACATAATGAACAATCTCCTCGGGCATACCGCCGCCCATAAAATAGCGCGGCTTATCGACCGGCATCTGCGGCGCGATTTTATCAACGATGCGATAAGCCTCTTCTCGCGGTTCGCCGACCGAGAGGCCGCCGATGGCGTAGCCATCGAAACCGATTTCAGCGAGACCGGCGAGCGAACGTTCGCGCAAATCCACATGCGTACCACCCTGAATAATTCCGAATTGTTGGGGCAAAAAATTTTTTGCTCCAACAATTAACGCAACGCGACACCGTTCCGCCCACCTCAATGATCGTTCCATGGCCGCCTCGTGTCGCTCACGATCAGCGCCGCCGGCGGCAACGTCATCGAATTGCATGATGATGTCCGAACCAATGGCGGTTTGCATTTCCATCGAAAGTTCCGGAGTCAGATTGATTTTTGTGCCGTCGATATGAGATTGGAAAGTTACACCTTCCTCGGTCGTTTTGTTCAGTTTCGACAAACTGAAAACCTGATAGCCACCACTGTCAGTCAAAATCGGCTTCGACCAGTTCATAAACTTGTGGAGGCCGCCATGTTTTTTGATTCCCTCGAGCCCGGGACGGAGCAAAAGATGATAAGTATTCGAAAGCAAAATCTGAGCCCCGAGCTTTTCCATGTCCGTGCTTGAAAGCGTCTTAACCGCGCCTTTGGTGGCGATCGGCATGAAAACCGGAGTTTCAACTACGCCGTGTGGCAGAGTTAGACGACCGCGGCGAGCGTTTCCGTTAGTTTTGAGGACCTCAAACATATGGGGGTACTTTAGCAAAAATTTGGAAAAAGAAAAACTCCGACCCTGGTCGGAGTTTTTACATTAAGCAGCTTTTTTGATAATAATCCCTTTTTCTTTAAAAGCCTTGGCAAGATGTTCTGTTAAAAAATCAATTGTGCCACCTTCCTTGGCATAATATTTGTGTGTAGGATCGGCGATCGGTGCGTACAGAACCCGAACAGTTCTGTTAAAATCATGATCTGGTATTTCCCTAAGTGTGCCAACCAAAGCTCTGTCTTCGGTATGGACGATAATAATATCAGCTTTATTTTTTTCGTCTTCCAGGGTTAATTTAATATTTGAAGTAACATCAACACTAATTATCACCTTACGCCCACCAGGATTTTCGAACTCAAACCAGCCGTCAACGCCGTGGAAAAAATCCAACGGGGTTTTAATTGCCGAATAAAATTTCATTCTATCGCCAAGCCCGTCATCTTCGTCAATACCAAATTCTTCACGAAGTTCTATCATCAAATCGTTGGTTAAATCTTTTTCAGGATTAGTCGGATCGCCGGGATAAAATTCTCTAATCAAAGAAACGGCTTGATCGTAAGGAACAAACCCTTTTTTTTGCATTTCCGGTTTCTGATAATTATTCACCAAAATTTCAAGTTTTTTTTGATACGGTTTATTTTCATCCCATGGTTGTACACCAATGGTGTCTGCTTCAAGATTCCGACCGGAATAATAATCGCGGCGATTGCCTTCGTAAGCCATATTAATTTTTTTAGTTTTTTCTAAAATCTAAGTGCCTTCTTATTCTAAACCAAAACCCTCGGAATTTCCAGAGGGTTCTGATTCACCCGCCAGATGGCGGATAATTTGTTTTATTTTGGTCTTCCCATAACGCTCACTCGAGGCCAAAGCCCCGACTAAACGTTTGTCGGACTTTTTATTGAAAATTCTGTTTTGAAATTTTCAATTCTTAATTACCGAACAATCTGTAATTAAAAATTGAAAACTATTATCTGTTTAAAGAAACCGTCGAGGGAAAGCTGGAAAGATAGACCGGAGTCTCGGCTTTGACCATGCCGAGCATAGGCACTTTGGCCGCGATATTTTTCATGGAACGAATTTCGGAAATTTTTACTTGCATTGATTGATTATCAAGCTGGAGTTGGTTGATAGCGGTTTCCAAATCTCTGATTTGATAACCTTTGGTAGCCGAGGTATTCACTTGCACCACATAGACCAAGGAACAAGACACCACGACTAAAAATAAACACAGGTTTACCCACATAACATTCCGCGTCAAAAAAGCAGCGGCTGTGCGAGTTTTTTTAACTGAAGTAAATAGAGTTTGAGTGAAGCGGGACATAGTCAGATTTTCTCGACCACTCGGAGCTTGGCGCTGCGTGAGCGCGGATTGAACTTGGTTTCCTCCTCCGTTGGAACGATGACGTGTTTGTTAATTATTTTTAAGGTTTTATTGTTTTGTTGTTTGCAAAAAACTTTGACGATTCTATCTTCCAAAGAATGAAAAGTGATAATCGCCAAGCGACCGCCCGGGACCAAAACTTCGATGGCGGCCGGCAAAACTTTCTCGACTTCACCGAGTTCGTCGTTGGTCACAATTCGCAAGGCCTGAAAAACTTTGGTTGCTGGATGAATTTTTCCGTGGCGCGGAATAACTGTGGCAATAAAATCAGCGAGTTCCAGGGTTGTTTGTATTTTTTTTTCTTTTCGCTCGCGAACAATGGCTTGAGCAATTTTCTTGGCCTGGCGTTCTTCGCCATAAACCAGGAAAATCCGAGCTAATTCTTCTTGATTCCAAGTATTAATGATCTCGGCCGCAGTTAAATCACCGGCCGGATCATATCTCATATCAAGTGGTCCTTCAGTCTGGAAAGAAAATCCGCGTGTGGGGTCATCGACATGAACTGAGCTGAAACCCAAGTCCAGAAGCACGGCATTAATGGGAGTAATTCCTTGAACATAGGTTAAGTGTGCCAGGTTGACAAAAGAGTCATGTATAAAAGTTACCCGCTCGCCAAAGCGAGCTAAACGCACCCGAGCGGTTTCGATTTGCCGCGGGTCGCGATCCAGCGCCAACAGTTTTCCGTTCGGAGCAGTTGCCTCCAAAATAGCTTCAGCGTGTCCACCCAAACCAACCGTGCCGTCGATAACATTATCGCCAGGTCGAAGATTAAGGATCTCGAGAGTTTCGTTCAGTAAAACAGGGGTGTGAGTAAACATATCGTATAAATCGTAGAATCGACCTCGTGGCGAGGTCTCGTAGAAGTCGTAGAAATCGTAGATGACGTAAATCTACATTTTCTACGACTTCTACACCTTCTACTCCACTAGACCCCGAGTTCTCCTAACCGTTCGGCGATATGCTCAGCGTCGGCTTCAGTGGCATTCTTGTATTCTTCCCACTTGGCCTTGTCCCAGATTTCCAATCTGTTATAAAGGCCGGCCACCACCACCTCTTTCTCAAGACTCGCGTATTTCCGAAGATATTCCGGCAAGATTACTCTTCCCTGTTTGTCCGTCTCGACGTCCATGGCACCAGCAAGCATGAGTCTGGCGAAGGCGCGCGTATCGGACTGCCCCAGGGGCAAACCGGCCAATTTTTGAGCCAGCTTGTCCCACTCCTCCTTGGGGAACAGGAAAAGAGAAGAATCAAGACCGCGAGTAATAACTGCACCCTTGGCCAGTTCGCCACGAAACTTAACCGGCACGGCCAGCCGGCCTTTTTCATCTAGGTTGTGGTGATACTCGCCGATGAACATAGTTGGGGGGGGTAAAGGGGGGTAAAGGGTTGTTAAGGGTGGTTAAGGGTGGTTAAGGGTGGTTAAGAGTGGTTTCCAATTAACCCACCTTTACCCCTCTTAACCCCTCTTAACCTCCCTTAACACAAGACTCAAGGAAGTTTACCGAAGATTGGTGGACTCTCAATTTTTAAAATAAAAGCGAGCACCGGACATTTCAGTCCGATCCCCACTTTTTTCCACCTGCTCCCATTTTATTCCACTTGTGAACACCCGTCAACATCTCCTGTGAATAAAAAAACCAGCTTGTTTCAGCCAAAATGTTTTGTTTTAAGAAAATATGTGGATAACTTTAATTCCCCACTTTCGAATCAATACGACCACATTACGTCTGATCGGGAGTAATGTGGTCGTTCCAAACCCAACAAACCCCAAATCTTCTCTTTTTAAGAACGGCCAGCTAGTTGTCGACAAATAGAGCCAGGACGAGGATAAAAAAACCGACCTGTTAAAAACAGATCGGCAGAGACAACACCTAGAACGGTGCTTCGGCTCGGTCGAGTTCCTCGACCATTGCCGGGAAGTCGCCAAGCTGCCACTCGAGGAGGGACAGCTCGAGGTGACGGATGGCTCGCGGCAGGGGCGAGTTACGCAAGGTCTTATCGAGGCCCTTATCTCGATCACTCTTCATAACCTGCAGCAGCGCTTCGAACTCCAACCTCAGGGTCGCGAGCTCGAAGTCATTCCGCGGCCGGCGCGACAAGGCCTTAGCCAAACGCATGCGCATGTCCGAGAACGAACGGCTGTGCCAGAAGATGGCGATGGCATCATTCAAGCGCTTCAGACGACGGGCAGCATCAACTCGAGGACGCGACGATGCCGAACGATAAGCCCGACAGGCTGGCATCAAGTCATCGAGCAAACAACGGCTGAAGAAGTGCTCGAAGGGACTGTCAGCAGACATGAGCAACAAAGACTCGATCTGGCTCTTGGCCGTCTCGTCGACGGAGTCAGAGAGAGCCGCGACCCAGAATGTGAGCTGACGCAACAGGTCCAGGTTCTTCTCGCGCTCATCAAGAAGGACGGACATGCGGCGGTCGACGCGGACGCTGATGCTGCGCGCATCAACGGCCCGGCGCTTGGCGTGATCGCGAACCGTGGCCTGCAAGGCCTCGGTGCGCGACAAATTGACTCGACCCAGCGAGTCGAAAATGGTCGAGGCCATGACGGCGCGCTCGGCCATGCCGGCACGCAACTTGTTGCGCGAATTCCGCAACAGATCGGCCGTGGCCAGTGAGGCTTCGGTGTATGCCTTGCGCCGAGCTGGCGAGAGTTCACGCCATTCGCCAACCATGTCCCACAGAATGCCGTGACGAGCCACAATGACCGAAAGCTCGATCAGCTCGCCCCTAGCCCCACCTCGCTGATCATCCCGACCGTAGCGACCTTGGGTGTGAACACAAGACCGGATAGCCGTATCAAGATTCTGGTGGATGTGAAAGATCGAGGTCTCCCAATTCCAGATCAGAATGTTGCCACGGGTGAGGAACGGTACCTCACTGACGCGAGATATATAACGCATGACAATTGGCCGACCGTCGTTCGCGACCAGCAGAACTTGGAAACAATTACTGCCGATGTCATTCTTTCCGTACTTGGTGGTGACGATCATGGTATCCTCTTGGTGTGATAGCTTTTGCAAACCGGATGAAAGGAACTATCAAAGAATGAGAGTAATAAAAAAAACGAGAATTGTCAAGGAAACAATCTCGTTTTCTTTTTTTACCAAGTAACCGACCCACTCTTAATCTCTTCGTTCAAAGAAAAATCACTCCACCCCGCCAATCTCCCCAAAGTCACTTCTCTTTCCTCCTCGGTCGCCACTCGCGGAAAATAACCCTCGATGCGAGCCGGAACCAATTCCAGACTCTTCCTCACCTCGTTAAACTCTAAGTGGACGATTAACGATTCATTCTCGTCCTCACCAAACTGATCGAAAATAAAATTACCAAGGGAATAAAAAATCAAACCGTTTTGATATTTTTCAATTCCTTGAAGCACGTGTGGATGATGGCCAATGACAATATCGGCGCCGGCTTCGATGGCGGTGTGGGCCAACTCTTTTTGTTCGGTGTTTGGAAAATGTTGATACTCAGCTCCCCAGTGAAAAGAAACGATTGTAATATCAGAGACGGCCGCGGCTTGAGAAATCTGCTCGGTCAAACTTTCCGGAGTCAGGTTATAAATCGTTGTATCAAAAGCTAAAAAAGCCATTCGTTTACCGTTGATCTCTAAAAAAACCGTCTCGCCGTCGTTTCGATAACCACCAATCGGAGAAATTCCAGCAGCTCGCAAATTTTCGACCGATTCCTCCCAGGCCGCTTGGCCGTAGTCACCGTTATGGTTGTTGATGACCGAGAGATGAGAAAAACTTAAAAAACCCAAAACGTCGATTCGCGCCGGATCGGCCTGGAAACGAATTTCTTTGGTTGACTCGAGAGTCGAAGTTGCCAAAACACTTTCCAAATTTCCAAAAACCAAATCGCTATCCAAAAACTCGCCATAAACTCCGGCGAAAGCTTGTTCAACCGGAACCGAATAAAGTTTCGAACCAACCGCTCGAGACAACATAACATCGCCGACCGCGGAAATTTTCAATGAAAAAATTTCTTTTTTGGCAGCAAAGAAAATCAAATAACTGGTTCCTGGATCATTCTCAGTACCGATCAAACGACCGATATGTTCGTGCCAAACCAGCTCGCCTTCGAGACCCTGGGCCTCGACCCACAAAAGATAAGCTTGCAAAGTAAAAGGTGAATCAATAAAAGTCTCGTCCAAAATGCTGATGGCCGAAAAATTTTTAGCCTCGATTAAAGACAATGTCCGAGCGTCGTTTACAAAAGCTTTTTTTGATCCCAGCCCATGCGAGCAATCCAGGCTAAAAATCACCAAAGCGTCATCAGGCAAATTTTCCTGAAGAGCGGAAACCAGGTCTCGGGCTTCACTTTCCACGGCCGGTGACTTGGCGATAATCGGAACAATCGAAACATCTGGAAAAAGTTTGGCAATAAACGGTAGGTGAGTACCAACCGAATGTTCGTTTGTAAAAGAACTCGGCTCGTCGGACACCACTCCGGCTCCAACTAACTTATTGATAATTTTATTATCAGTCTTAACCACACCAAAATCAGTTTGAAAATCCCAGCTGGCGCTTTGCACCAAAACTGAACCTTGATTGTCGTGAGCCGGCCCAATGATGACGATTATCGAAGGCTTGTTTATTTGAGCGGCCAACTTCTGCCAGTATTCAGAAAGCTCGTTGGCAATCAATGTATGATGCGGGAAAAGACCAGCTTTAACCTCGCCACTTCCCTCAATCGGAACCAATCCGGCGGCCGCGACATAAATATCTTTAATATCCGGAACACCAGCAATAGAAATAAGATTTGGTTCGGCTGACGCGGGAATGTAATATTCTAAATTCTGATTATTTTTTAAAAAACAAAATAACAAAACCAAAACCGAAAACAAAAGACCGGCCAATAAAATAACCAATAAACTTTTTTTAGGTCTTTCTAAAAAATTACAACCTTTCATAAAGCCCAAAAGGGGCCGAAGAATTACGGCCCCTTGTCCTGCTTTTATTTAATAGTGATAATTGCTGATTCATTCAAGTAATTATAATCGCTCGGATCACCGGTCGACCGAATGAATGTCGGCTCGGCCACATAAGTTCCTGTAGTTACCACACGGGCGTAATAAGTTAAGGTGTACAGACCACAAGTATCTCGAACTTGTTTTTCATTGCTGACAAAAAAACTGATACGTTGATTTTCCATAGAATTTGACCAACTCTGACAGCCATTGGTTCTCCAATAAGGCTGAACAACCGACAAACCCGAAGGCACAACATCAGTAATCTCAAAAGTTTCAAATGGAGTGGTCAGGTTCTTACCACTTAAGGGAACATCGTAAGTAATTTCGACTCTGATTAAATCGCCTTCAGTAAAAGTCGTGCCAACCGAACCATCAACTACAGAATATTTTCTAGTAAGTTTGAGTTCGCTATCAGTATCGTCATCAAGCGTCAGCATCGGCTGATCGTAACGACTAATGGCCACGGCTTTGCCTTTTTCAACTACTGGCTTCAAGCTGTTTAACTCATCGACAGACAAAGGAAGAGTTAAAGTTTGTCCATTCTCTAAACTGACCGAACGAGATTCGCCTTCAAAAGTGTATTGTACCTCGGCGTTTTGGCTGGTCAAATTCTTCAGGGTTTCTTTTAAGAACAAGACTTGGTCAAGAACCAAGAGGGTGTTGTAATGATTTTGTTCGGAAACATAATCGTAAAGAACATCACGATCTTCTTCAAGTAAACTGCCGGCCAAAATCGCCATCAAGACCGTTTGTTCGCCTTGAGTTTCCATGTCTTGATTCGGTAAATAAGCGTAGCCATATTCTCGAACCAAATCTTTGGAGAGTTCACGATAAATAACCCGAGCTCCTTCACCATCGCCAGACAAATCCATGGCCAGGGCCAGATAGATTTTAGTGTTTGTATTCAACTCTTCTTCTTGAGACATCCGCTGAACTTCGGACAAAACCGGTTCACCTAAGCCAGCTAGAGCGGCGTAGGCTTTAACAGCTTCTTCAGCGCCAATTTCCACACCGTTTTTTTCAGAAGAATACAAGTAGTTAGAAAAATAATTAATTAATCGACCCTGATTAAAAGGCGCTCCGCCGAGCATAGCTACTTTAACCGAAAGATCAAAATCCTCATCGCCATACTCAATCAAACGAATACCGTTCTCTTGATAAACACCAGCGATCTCCGAAACCGAATTGGTCTCATTAAAATATTCGTTCAGAAGTTCGCCGGACACCTTCCTTGTCACAGCCTCGTCAGCCCGATCGCCAAATGTCCGATAAAGCCGCTCAAGCTCGGGATAATATTGACCACGACCAGCATCGACAAAAGTTACGTAAGTCAATCCGTCAACGGATCCGGACAAAGTCGTTTCCCCGTTCAGCTCGACCGAAGAAACAACCGGTTCGACTAATCGAGATTTTACGATATCGACCGTGCGAGTCACGGTGTCTTTCAAGCCTTCACTGGAACCAGTAATCGTAATTTCGTGTGGGCCTTCAGAAAGTTTTGGCAAAACAAATCGAGCTGTTTCGCTAACCAAGGCATTTTGAGTTTCTTTTTTCTCGACATCCCAAACATTGATTTCGTATTCAACAGAACTTCCTGAACCAACATCAGTACCAGCGGCCCGCAGTAAAACAATCGGTCCGTCATCAACTAAATAACTGTCGCGCATTACCGGAACCACGAAGAATGGCAAGGTGGAATCAAGGTTAATCTTGGTATCACCGGCCATTTTATTTTCTGGATCAATAGCCTGAGCGGTTAGGCGCCAAGAAGTAATATTATCTGGCATGGTAAATACATAAATCGCTTGGCCATTTTTATCAGTACTGATCACAGCGAAAGCGGCCATGTCCTTAAAATCGACGCGTCCACGTTCGCCACCACCACCTTTTTCGGCACCAGCCGACACAGACTCAACCATACGACTGGAAGATTTGGTGGCTATAACGCCGTTGTCAACATAGCCATAAAGATCATTCAGAGGATCGACTTCTTCATTCATCAAAGCGTAGAAAGCCTCATCAACCACATTCAAGTTAACCTCAGCCGCTACCGGATGGTCATTCAAATCAGTTGTAACAACCGCCACCTCGACATCGTCACCGGGGCGATAGTTTTCTTTATCTGTCTGTAAAGAAATATTAATTTCTTTTTGAGAATTATCAAAATTAATTGTATATCCGTTGCTACCGTATCCATAATCATTAACCTCAGCATAAGCCGAGCCATTAAAAAAGACTCCAAAAACCGAAATTTCCGGAATATCTTTTGCTTCAAAAGTAAATGAGTAGTTAACTGAGTTTTGCAAATCTCTTTCTTGAATACCGCGCTGGGCTCTAAAAAACAAGAAATTATCGTTATTATCGATGACAAAATCTTCTTCTCGACTAACAACTTTTAAATTCACCTGATCGCCAGTGTGGTAACCAGCAAAATCGCCTTCGGTATCTTCCGAAGCATCGGTATTTTTAAAATAAAGATAAGGCTGGCAACAATTCTCGTAAGTAGACTTTTGCCAAACATGCGCAGTTAATTCATCGGCCATACCGTTTTCATCACGAGCTGATAATTCCAGGTAATAATTAGCCTCGGAATTAGTGGCGGCAAAAGTATAAGTTGCTTCACCGTTTTCGTCAGTAATCAAAGAGACGTCGGCAATTTTGTTTTCAATTTTTTCGTAATCATATTGTTTAATAACTTGCTTGCGAATAAAATCGTAAGTCGTGCCAATTTCAATCTGCTTATAAGTTAACTCGGTCAAAGTGCCGGTAACGATCTGATTAGGACGAACGATTGGCGCAAAAATTTCTGGATCCCAAGAATTGATGGCCTGAACATTGCGAGAAATTATTTTTATGGTTCCGGTACTATTTTCAATTCCAGAAGTTTGACCATCGTAATCCAAATAGACCTTGGGCCCAAAAACTATCACCGAACTCGAAGCTTCAATACCAGCCTCTTCAGGACGAGCCGGCTCGACCTGAAGCCAAGCAGTAATGGGATAACGATTGTTATGATTTTCTTGAGCTTTAAACGATCCACGGGCGTTTCCAGCTTCGTCTAAAATCAATTCTTGAAGACCACTGTCTGTATCAACCTTTACTTTCAAACTCTTAACCGGCGTGCCTTCAAAAAATTCTCCATGAACGGTATAGCCAACCGTATCACCAACCCAAGTCGCATCAGTGTCAGGTATAATTGAAAGAGTGTAAGCCGGCTTTACATATTCGGAAACGGTAACATCTTGATAGACAACATTTTCCTCGCCGAGTTGAACACCAACTTGGTAACGACCAGCCGGAATATTTTTAAGTTCAAGTTCACCGGTAAAAATTCCAGTATCTGAAACTTCGACCTCGACTTCATCAAAAGACTCAACTGAACTGTTATTATAAAAACACCCGAACGGAGTACAATTACTGCCTTGAGAAAAAACTACACGAAGTGACTCCGGTTTTTTACCCGAATCCCGATGCTCCAAGTAACCCCAAAATTTTACCGTATCGTTCATTTGATACATTGGGCGGTCAGTATATAAATAAGTCCAATAATTTTGTGAAGCCGATAAAATTGGCGAACCTTGTTCGCGACTATCTCTGGCAAAAAACATACGATAAGAAGTTTCCAATGGAAGAACAATAGCTTCGGACCCGGAACGAACCTCCAATAAATCTCTCAAGGCATACTCTTCGTTAGTCATTCCCGCTTCGACCGGAATTGAAGCCATTCCGTTTTTATCGGTTTTTTCTGATTGATCTTCGAAACCAACAAATTGAACGGCCGCGTCAGAAATTGGTCCGTTAGTTTCAGCACTATTAACCCAAACCAAAGTCTCGTTCACCGACTTAGCGGTATAGGCCGTGACTTGACTCGACTGGATCAAAGCAAAACGATGCAAGCCGGCGTAAGAAAAGTCGGCCAGATAATAACCGCGTGGCAAAGTCTCGGGAAAGAAAAGATATTTTTGCCAGCCAGCCTCAGTACCAACAGAATCAAAAGTCATAACTGTCGGCATACTAGCAGCATCCACGACAGATTCGAAAGACAAATAATTCGACCACTCGTTTTCCCGAGATTTTTTGAAAGCTGTAAGATATTGTTGGTAATCAGAATCCAAAATTTTAGAAACAAATTGTTTGACTTCAACATGAATGTTTTCATCGCCATCAAAATTCCTCCAAGAAGAAAACGGCACGGCGATTTTTTCGCTAGGCACGACCGAAAGATATCTTTCATCAATCCAAAAATCAGCTCCACGTTCAGTATCGTCACTGGTCTCAAAAGTAAACACGTAATCTTGACCCAACTTGTCATCACTGCCTTTTAAACCAAGATCGCCGTCGATAATCGCGGTGTAAACCGTTCGTGCTTGCAAACCGTCTTCTGGAACAAAAACAAAGGTTTTTCGAGATTGTTCAAAATGCCCCTTAAGACTCGGGGTAATTGAGAAGGCTTTTTCAAAATCTTTAAGGGAAATATTTTCGTAATTAAAATTCACTTCAATCCCGGAATCCAAAGCCACCTCGGTGGTGCGATTTCCCGGAATAGTATTTGCCACTTTAAAAGTACTTTTGACTTGAAAGGCCCAATGGTAGGGACGATCAAGAGTCTCGCCTGCTAAATCGACAATCTGAGTCGGTAAAGTAAAAGTTATCACCTCGGCGGTCGGCAAATCTTCGGAAAAAGTTAAACGAATTTTTTTATCAGAGATTTGATCGAACTTAACATCGCTATCGATACTGAAATCCATAAGGTCTTCGATATCAGAAACCGCAACCGGATTTTTACTTTCTAAAACAAAAGACGAGCTTGTTTCAACTCCAAGCGAATCAGAATCTTCGGCAGTCAAAACGAAATTATCTTGAGCAAAAACGGTTTTGACTCCGTAGAACGGCTGGAAAACAATCGTGGCAATGACCACGACAACTAAGGCAGTCACCCCAACCGTGGCAAAAGCCCGACGGCCGGAGAAAAACAAAGCCCGAAAAGAAACTTTAGACATAGAAGTAGCGTGTCTAGCCGACTCTAGGCGAGCAAACAAAGCTTCCTTGAATCCCGGCCGCGGCACAAAATTTATTGAATTAGCCTGACGAGAAAAAATCTCGTTCATTTCTGTAAACGACTCAGCGGCGGGTTTATTACGTTTCCAAAAAGACATATTAAAGTAAATGTTTTAATTTTTCTCCGGCCAAAGCACTGCATTTTTTCAAGGCTCGATGGATGATGACACCCGCATTGTTAGGAGTACATTTCAAAACCTCGGCAATTTCTTCGTAGCTGGCTTCGGCGTAATATTTCATAGTCACAGCCAAACGATCGCGTTCGGAAAGTTTTTCAAGAATTTTTTCCAGGTGTTCACCGAGCATTAGACGATCGGTTTTTTCAATAACATTTTCGTGATGATCGGCTGGTTGAAAAGTATTTTCTTCATCATCAAGAGAAAAACTTTTCTTGGCCGTGCGATAATAATCAGTAATGCGATTAGTGGCAATGCGATAAATCCAGGCTGAGAAAGACGGACACAGAACAAAAGAAGTTCGTTTGGCAAAAGCTTTTATAAAAACATCGGAAACCAAATCTTCAGCAACTCTTTGATCGCTGACTCGGCGAACAACGAAAGTGTAAATTTTTTGAAAATAGCGTTCGTAGAGTTCGGCGAAGGCGCGATCGTCTCCGTCGGCCATACGTTGGGCCAAAATATTGTCATCAGTTTCGGTGATGGATTGGACGGTTTTGAAACCTCCGAGAAAATCTACGGCTAATGTTAGAAAGCGAGACCAGGGGTTCGCTAAATAAAACGAGAAAGATGGATAATTGTTACGAGGGATAAAATTCATAAAAGACTTCGGGGAATAGGTGTCGATCGACACCTATTCCCCGAAGTAAATCTATTTCAAACTTTTCTTACTTCTAACCATTCGATGGTATCTTACCGCGAAACGATGGGCTTCGTCACGCGCTTGCTGAAACAAATTCTTGCCGCGCTCGGCGATTTGCAAGGTTTTATTGTCGTTTCGATCAAAAACCAACCGATCTTGTTTACGATCAAAACCCTTGGCAATGCCGATCACCAGAACTTTTATTCCCAAATCTTGAAATACTCGAGTAATTCTATTCACCTGCCCCTCCCCGCCATCAATGACAAAAATTTCCGGTAAAGGCCAAGTATACACATGTTTCAAACGGCGACGAATCACTTCTTCGAGCATAGCCACATCGTTCGCGCCTTTGACGGTTTTGATTTTGAACTTTCGATACAAATTTTTGGCCGGCTTCCCGGCCTCAAAAACCACCATCGAACCAACAGCTGAAGTACCAGAAATGTTACTGATATCGTAAGCCTCGATTCGACCCGAAAGATTAATGGTGTCTTCTTTGGTTTTTGTGAGTGGTAGGTCCGAATCTTCACGGGAAATGATGGCGACATCCTGAATATGTTCCAAGGCAAAAATTTGATTACGGAGTTTGGCAGCAACTTCGAACTTCATCTCTTTCGAAGCTTGGTTCATTTCTTTTTTTAACCGATCAATCAGGCGAGTTTTTTTGCCTTCAAAAAACAAAATCAAGTTTTTAATAATTCGCCGATAATCTTTTTTTGAAATCTTTCCAACACAAACTCCGGGACAGCGGCCGAGATGAACATTGAAGCAAGCTCGACTTCGACCAGTAATTTCCGGCGGTCGACAATCGCTCCAAGGAATAATTTTGCGCAACAAGTCGAGAGCTTTACGCAAAGCCGCACCGCTGGTGTATGGCCCAAAGACAGCCAAAAATTCTTTTTTGGCTTTGACCGAAAGTTGGCGGCTAAAAGGATTGATACCGAGCCGCTCGAGCTCAAGCCCACGCATTAAAAGTGGACGAGGAAAATCTTCGTTGGTGATAACAAGGTAGAGAAAACTTTTGTCATCGCGTTCCAAAATATTATATTTGGGTTTTTGCGATTTGATTTGGTTGGCTTCAAGGACCAGGGCTTCAATGACGGTTGATGTTTCGAAATAATCGATCCGAGCGATTTGACCAACCATTTCGGCGATGCGGCTGTCGTGGGCTTTGGTAAAGTAGGAATTAACGCGTTTTTTGAGCGAAGTGGCTTTGCCAATGTAGAGCAGGTTTTGATTTTTATCAAAGAAAAAATAAACTCCGGGAGAATCGGGAAGGTTTTGATTTTTAATTTTAATATTTTTTGGAATCATACTTTCAGTATAAAAGAAAAAGAAAAAACCGGCCACATGTGACCGGGTGGCACCGCTATGGTGCCTAGTAGCTAGAGGGAAGAATCGACCTGACTAACCAAGATTCTCAGCCGCCGTACAGCAGCTTTGAAAATAATTGGCACTGACTGCCAACTATTGGCCATCTGCACACACTCCCCTATGGTTTCGAGCCTTTCGGCCCGCCACACAAGGAGGGTTTGGTACACAGACGCCTCCTGTTTACTACCGCCGCAACTGCGGTCTCGTAGATCGCGTCCCTTGCGCTGATTCCTCGGCAACTCGAGCAACTCCAACAGTTTTTTCTTTTCGGAGTCGCTATTGGCGAGAGATACTACTTTGGCCCAAAGCCGATCCTGAAGATCTGAGCTAAGGTACCAACGATTGGTCCTGACGACCTCGAGCCACCAAGCTGTGAATTACGAAACTAAAAAATAATCAATTTTAAAATCAAACCAAAAATTATTCACCGTTGGGTGATTTTTGTTTTAAGCGAGTTGTCACACAATTAAAACATCGGAAAGAACGGTGTGAGA
>Ga0209417_1002184_pt1 | contig 31625 bp, 31 predicted proteins | sample RifGroF2_FD_184002 | JGI IMG/M metagenome (GOLD analysis project Ga0209417, IMG submission 184002) | Groundwater microbial communities from Rifle, Colorado, USA - Groundwater F2 (SPAdes) (version 2) | ecosystem: Environmental > Aquatic > Deep subsurface > Groundwater | place: Rifle, Colorado... | reverse complement strand
GTGCGAAAATTTGGCCGGACGCGTTTTCGGCCTTTGATGGTCAGGTAGCTCAGCTGGTAGAGCAACGGACTGAAAATCCGTGTGTCGGTGGTTCAACTCCACTCCTGACCATTCATAACTCTTTAATTGACAATATATTATAATTGTCAATTTTATTACCTTTCTTTTCCATAATGTTCCTGCACCAAAATGCACCAAAATTTGACGCAGGACTTTGAGCAGAAGCCCGCCTTGCCCTGTCCACTAAATCGTCTGCGACAGCCAGATAAAACTCATGGGTTGTGGCAAAATTTGAGTGGCCGGCAAGAACCATCACGTCGTTCTCATTCATGCTGTTAGCAAACCAGTGAGTAATTGCTGTACGTCTTAAGTCGTGAAATTGACCTTTTTTCACATTGGCAATTTTGAGGATTTTCTCGAATTGGCGAGTAAAGTTATTGACTACTTTAAGCCTGGCATCCGAGTATTTCCATCTGCCTTTTGCTCTGAGTGTCTGGATGTAATCATAACGGGCAGCTGGCACGAAAACATATGGGTATCCTTCTGGCTGTTTGGCCTGATGGTCAGCAAGAAGCTGGGCAGCTTCGTCTATCAAGGGAAGCGTTCTTTCATCCGTATCCTTGATGTCCCAACGCCAAGTATGCTTTTCTTTTTCCTTAGGAGTGATATTGATAACCTGCTCTTCAAAGTCAATATCGCTCCATGTGCAATTCAGAAGTTCTGCTCGTCGCATACCTGTTGTCAGTGCCACAATGATCATCAAATCCCATTGAGGACAATATTCAAGATTCAACCCTTGGCAAAACTGGTGAGCCGCTTTTAGTATCCGTTGGCATTCAGCATCTGAATAGATACGAACCTTCTTTTTCCGAACTTTCGGCATGTCAATGTGCTTTAAAGGATTTTCATCAAGCTGTTTCCTGTTTACTGCCAGTTGGAAGAAACGCTTGAGGTGCTTAAGCTTCTTGGCAACAGTGGCAGGAACATTGCCGTCGTCAAGACATGCCTGCCTGTATTTCTCACCTGCTTCAATTGTAACTCTTTGAAAATCCATATTGCCAATCTTACTGATAAAATCCTTCATCGCTGACTCGTACTCATCCTTAGTGCTTTCCCTAATCTGGTCACCAGTCCTTTCTATGCTGTCTTTCATAAAATCCATGAGCCTCATAGATGTTGGTTCAAAATAACCCATCTGCAGCACTTGGTCCTTCTGAGCCTGCTGTTTTTCAGCCCTTCTTCTGTCAGAATGACCAAGTGTTTCCCATTTTCGTTTCCCGAATTCATCAGTATATCGCAGCACATAACTGAAACTGCTGCCATCACTTGATGGCCGTTTATTGAGCCTTACCAGTTCTTTCATAATTTACCTCCTTTCCGAAGCTGGCCTGACTCATGTAATCCGAGATATATTATAGCCAAGCTTCATTCAGGGCGCAAGTTTATTTTTAAGTAGTTGTTTCTCGTTCAATCCACTTCTCAATAGCCTTCCTTGGGTATAGTGTTTTGTTGCAGATATGTATTCGTGGTAGGTTTCTGATTCTTTTTAAATGTTCTATGACATTATGGTGGTCATCAGATTTGCTTACCTCCGGAATACGAAGAAAAGCAATAAGCTCTTCCTCGGTCATTAACTCAGGGCAAGGTGTAAAACCTCCGTTGCCATCGGGCAGGACAGCCGGTGTTACCGGATACGGAAAATCTGACTGCCTTTGTGGTCGCTTATCATCACCGTTCTGGCTTATTTGCCTGTTCATTGGGACTCTTTTAATTTTTTGAACACCTTACAACTTGTTTTTTTTAATACGGCTTTTAATAGTGCGAGCAAGCCAACATTTCTTACATTTAGATTGGCGACGTAAAGCAAAACATCTAATTGCATCAAAATCGCCATTTTCATCAAAAACAATATGCCATTTTTTGCAACTTGGTTGATCCAGGCTGACGTTTATGACTTGGTCATTAGCTTTTTTTATCTTGAAGCACATTTTGAATCCTTAAATAACAAAGGTCTTTCCATTTCGTTGATTAATTCAGCCATAAAGCACTTGCCGGCAGGACAGAATCTCTGTAATAACAGATGCCCACATCCCACGAATCTGGGGTTTTCTATTGCAAATGTTATTATCGCTCTTATTTTTTGATGGTCGTTGACAGGATTTTTATAATCTATGGACTGTATCTGATGCTGGATTTGCTGCTGTGAGGCCTTAATCCAAGCATAAAATGCGGCAATTATTCTATAGGCCTCTAATCTGATATTGTCATAAAGGCACAGGCTCTGAAGTTTTTGTATGCAGGGCGGTATTTGCCAGCCGGTTTTAAGGATTAAATCAAGTAGGGTATTTTGCTTTTTATTTTCTTCAATTATTTCATTATTTTTTTGTGTCAGCCAGTCTTGGGCTGAGGGATTATGTTCAATTATTGCATACGAATCATCAGGCCGGGGTCTTTTTGCTATTTCTGCAAGAGCTTCATTACTTAAAAAAGTTAACTCCTTAAACTGTAATGATATAACGTAAGTGCCGGAACTGCTTATGATAGAATTGGGAAGGTTCATGCAGTGGTCCAGTTCATAAACATCGATAAGAACATTTTTGATGCTGCTTTTAATTATCTGCCTTGCAAGGTTAAAACAAATAAGAGGCATAAATTCAGTGGATACGCTTCCGAAAATACCAGGATTGACGTAAATTATTATATTGGCGGAATTATTTGGTGTTTTGGTGGCATTGTTGGCGCTGGCGGCACCGTTATAATAAATATCCATCTGCTCTTCGCTTATGCCGGTTTCCTCGGTTAACCAGTAAATAGTTTCAATGGCACTATTTCTGACATCATCAGCAGATGGACTATTGATGATTACATATAACGGATTCTGGCGGCCGGCGGACTTGTCTGGTGAGAGGTATGAGCATGTAGATATAAGAATATCTGCATTGTTGTGGTTATTTCGCAGTTGCTCAAGGGCGGCAGGATCATTGATATCCAAGAAACCGTTTTTGCCGCCCATAGCAGTTTTATACAATTTAAAATCAGGTTTTTTCATTGATTCAGTCATTGTTGATAGGCACTCTTTTTGCATAAGGTAAAAGCGTCTCAGTTACCTTACAAAGCATTTCCCTTGCCTTAACATCCATCTGGCTCATCAATGCATGTTCCTTATCGTTGCATAAGCGCTTGACCTGCTCGATGATATTGTCGTGGTTCAAAATCATATACTTAGCAAAGGCATTGTGAATCTGGCAAATGGTAAAATGGTCTGTTTGCAGGTATTTGCGTATCTGCTCTACGGATTTACCGAGGTTTACAGGCTCCCCAAGTCTGGGGATAAAGGTATAACTGTTGTTGTCTATCCGGATGACTCTTGCGATTAATCCTTCTGCAATTGTACGGTCGATTTCATCGATACAACAGCCTGGCTCTGGTGTTGTTACAACAAATGGATCATCGGACAGTTTTACAAGCTCTGCTGGAGTAGTCGGTGCATTACAAAGTTTTTCAGTGTCAATAGTAAGCTGTGATATGGAAATTTGAGCCCGATACTGTAAAAAGCATATCTCAGATAGCCCAGGACACACTACGCCTGTCCAATCGCCACCTGCTCTGTTGGCATTATTGGCCATACTGACCGCCCAATTAATCGTTCTTTCATCTTGGCCGCAAATATACTTCTTTTTGGCAATATTATCATTGTGTTCGCCTGAAACTTTCACCATTCCATCGCTTCGAGCCACCATCTGACATATAAGCTCATACTGCTGTTGTTCAGAGGAGAATCTATCCAATATTACGTCCAGGATATTAAGACCATCGGTAGTTGTTTGGGAATTGAAGTCGCAATGGTTATAAATCACGGCCTTAAGTTTTTCAGGATTAATGGTGTTTAAGGCATCGAGGCTATTGAATTTGCCGCAGAACATCTGAAATATTTTTGCCATCGCGTTTTTCTTGCCTTTCTGATGTTCATAAACCTGCTGAAGTTTAGTTTCAAGAAGTTCTTTATCGGCCAGTTCTGTACCGTTTGGGCAATATAACCAGTTTTGGAGGTTTCTTTGGCGTTGGGCCTTATTCCAAAACTCCTGTTTTATTGAAAGTGCGTTTTTTCTGTTGTTATTTACCATTTCAAGTTGCGCAATTATTAGTTTTTTAACTGCTGGATAAATCACCTCATCAAGCAATTTACGGGCAGTATGTTCAAGTTCATTTACAATTAACGCTTCGGTATATTTTGGATATTGTCGTTTAAGAAAACTTTTTAAACCAAAGCTCAGGGCACGCAGGATGGGATGGCGTTTTTCCAGCCTGTGGAAGGCTTGCTCACACTGACTGACACTGCTGCGAAGGGATTTATTGTTGGAGACCGCCTTGGCGAGTTTTTCCTTATTTATTTTGTCTGATTCAATTGTGAGACGCAGCATTTCTTCCCACAAAGCAGTTGTCTGCGGAATACCATTTATCGTCTGCAAAAACTTTGCTGTTTCACTGTTGAACGACCGACATATTTCGTCCAGCCAGACATTACCTTCCTGTTGTATGGCAGGGATAAACTGTGAAGGAATCTGTCTTTCCAAGATGAATTTTGAGGCGTAGTGTCTTTCCTCACACGCCTGGAATCCAAAATTTGTCATAATCTTACTTTTGTAGATGCTTTTCGCTTTGTCTGATACATTCTTATAGTTGGTATTTCTGGCAGACAGAAGGTTCTGGACAGCCAAATCCTGACTGTTGGTTTCCTTCAGCGATACAGAGGTAAATAAGGCCTGCGCCTGCTTTTGTCCATCAGATGCATTGCTGCTATCAAGTAATGTATCGAAAAAGTCATAAGACTGTGAAAAGGTCAGAAATTCATTTATTTTATCAAGGTTAAGGTTGATGGATGCAAGCCCAATAGTGGCGCCCGTACAGTACGCGCCAGTATCATCCTTAACTTTTTTGTCGTGTAAATTAATGATTTCCTGAGACATGACAGACCCTAAAGGTTCATAACAGTAAAAATCGAGAACTTTTGCAACAACAGCCTCAACACTTTTTAAATCCGGCAATTCACCGTGGAGATTGCAATTTGAGATAAATATTGGCGGCTGGCAGTACTGCTGGTAATCACCATTGGTGTAATGTGGCTCTTTATATTTACCATTGAGCCGGACCTGGTAGCTTTTTAGAGCCATTAATTGATTAAGGGCGGCATTTTTCCTATCCCCTGTATTTAGTGTACCTATCAGAATTTCAACAGGTATGATTTTGGCGTTGATGTTTAGTTCCTTGAGTTTTTCTGCTATTGTGTGAATAGCCTCAAATCTTGCCCCATTTGCTGTGCCGCCGGCAACACTTGATATGGCGAAAATATTTAACGCTCCGGGGATAGCATGGGTGCCGACTTTATCATGGGCATAAGGCAACTGCTGGTTATAGTCTTGGGTATTTCTCACGACACTTTCAAACATATCGGCAAATTTATTTCTGTTAGCGCCAAATAAGGCGCGGCCATAAGCTATATTGCCGCCGGTGCCGGTGTTTTTATCCAAGATGCCTGGGTCAGCGGCAAAATCTTTATCTACCATCCACAATAAACCTGCTTTTGCCAGTTTCAACCTGCTTTCGTAATCACCAAGGCTGGCGTTTACCAATTCATTTGACATGAGACCGGCATGTTCCAATTGCTGGTTAACAGTAGGCAGGATAATAATATGTTCAATTCCCTGCGCTTCATACCCGATTGTTTGGCTGCACTGTTTGATGCTGAGTCCCCTGATTTTTTCATGGGTGCGGGCAATGGCACCACTCTCCAATCCTGTTGAGCCGAAGAAGATTTTTATATTTTGACGCGTGTTGATATTGTTGTTTATATTTCTGTTTCTCATTTTCATATTCCTTGATTAGAGTTGTTGGTTTGGGTTATTTCATCCCTGAATAATTCAATCCTCACGTTTTCATTAAGTTGGATTCTTGACGGCAGCAAGAGCTGTTCTTTTTTGCCTTTTTCAAGGGTTATGCCATTAATTAAAACCTGGCCGGAAGAAATATTGTGAATCCACAGATGCCCCTTTTTGATAAACAGCTTTATGTGTTCAGCTTCGATCCCTTCATCGGTAATTGGTATGACGCTTGCGGGGCTGGTGCCTATGATGAGATTGTTAATAGTTTTTTCTTCGCCAAGGTCATAATTTACGCCATCATGTTCGGCGTTTATGCTATATAGCTGGTTGTCGGTTTGAATGTCAGAGGTTTGCTCAGAAGCAAAACTTTTAAGCTTTTTGCCAACTGCATATATGATGGCAGCTGCCGCAATGGTTCCCAGTATCCACAAAACCATCCTGATAGCCTGCCTGGAAAATTCCATCTTGGCCTTCTGGTTGGGTATTGTTGGTTTGGGCATATTGGGTTTTCCGACACGTGGTTTGGGAGTTTCTTTCACCTTGTACACAGGAATAGGCGATAATGGTGGCGGCGTAACAATGGACTTACTATGGTCGCTTGGTTCGGCAGGCATGAGCACGGGAACATGATTTTTGTTTACCCAGCCTGTTACACTGAACTGGTCCAGTAGCGATATTTCAAATTCACCCTGACTTGCGGCCAGGAATAACTGCCGATTGGCATTTTTGGCCGTCGTTACCATTACCGGCCAGTTACGGGCCTTAAAAGCAGAAGCGAGCCTGCGGATATGTTTAACCTGGTTGTCATCATGTTTGCCATCAGTCAAAACCAGCAGACAGCATCGGTACTTTTCTGAGTGTTCATCAAAGTACTTAAATGTGAGTTCCATGGCCTTTGCAACATCAGCCTTTGACAGAAAAAAAGCCTGATTAATACTGTTGAGCACGTTATCCATTGATTTTATCCCTGATGAATTAGGGTTGTCGATAATGGTATTGACATGCAACATAGGCGAATCAGGTGTTGCGCTGAAAAGCCCTAATCTGTCCTCTGGTGTCATGCTGTTGGAAACTTCTCTTGCGGTTCCCTTGATTTTAGCCCAGATTACAGAATCAGTTGGGCTTGTGTCAATAATGATGCCATAGACAGAAGGCTTGAAGTCTGCAGAGTTAGTTTCTGCGACGGCAACTATTGCCATATTAAATGACAACACAGTAAATAAAATTTTAATTAAACGTTTCATTTGTCACCTTTGCTTTCTTTGTAAAAGTTTGTAAATTGTGATATAGATTAAGGCCAAAAAGATCAACGCTACAACATACTTGCCAAAAGGCGGAGAATTTCTTAACGGTTCGAATGCATCGTAAAATGTACCGAAGAAAACCTTCAGGCCTGTAATTATCACCTTCAATTTGGATAACAGGATTATTATCAAAATCAGCAGCAGAACTTTTTTTAACGATATTTGTGGCATAAAATTTTCCTTTCAGTAATTGAATAATTTTCTTTCTTGTTCAAGTAATTGACTGATATGCATGTAATTGATTTTTGCCAGAAGTTTGGTATCAATGCCAGAGTTAACGAAGAATTTTTTGACCGCCTCTTTTAAATTGTAGTCTCTGCATAAAAATGTAATAGTGGCAAAGGCGGTATTTTGATATTTAACGGCATTGGCAAGGCAATGTGAAGTGTTTAGGGTTATTTCCCAGGAGTGAATGCTGCCATCATTGCATGTGACAACAACATCTGCCGTTGACCCCTGATTGCCTATTTGGATTTCCGGCCCGACTGTCTTATACCGGGGGTCTTTTTGGAGTAAAAATACGCATAAACCGACATAAAAAGCATGCTCTATAGAAACTGCGCGTTTATATGGGCAGTCTATACCAAATGCCTCAAATGCTTTTGTGGCTGGTATAAGGTAAGATGTTTTCCCAGCACTTGATTGCTGCAAAAATCCTGCTTCAATAGCTTCAAGCTTGGCCTTTTCAAAAATACCACCAGAAAGCCCCAGACGTTTGATGTGGGAGACAATTGAATGGTATGGCGATTGCACACAGTCATATGCAACCGCTTCAGCCTGCTGTGACATGCCGGTAATATTTGTTTTTTGCGGCGTTGCCGGTTCTACTGCTTGCGGAACGGTTGTAGTTGAGGTTACTGTTGGAATTTCAGCCAAGTTATGCCATTGCTGAATCGGGATTTCCTGATCAGGTACTGAAATGATTTGCTTATCAGGAGTATCAGCTACCAACGGAACCCAACCGTGCACAGGAGCTTTATATGCGGTGCCAGGCGCAAAGCCAACCGCTTCACGCCTATTGAGAGTGGTGATTGCATGAGACTGTTCATCATTTAGCATCATTCCATCTGTAATGACCTTTAAGTGTTTTGCACCACTCATTCCGCCAACAACAACCATAGTTCTGGAAAGTGCGAGTACTGCCGGGTCAATATAAGCTGGAAGTTGAGTTGCTGCAGCCAGGCCTGTGCCTGTAGATCTCAAAAGAGCCAAAATATGACCCAATGGTGATGTTCTTGTTGAAGACTCAAATTGCTCACCGGCAGTGCCGACAAAACGCGAGGAATCGTCAATGATTATAAGATGTTCAAGCTGGTTAGATTCGGATTTGTACCGGCTGAATTGATACTTCCAGTACAAAAACCATTGCGCCAAAAACCGGCATTGCATATCGTCAGTCAAACAACGGGCATTGATAATGGAATTTCTGCTAAAAAGCCATTCCATCGACACACCCTTTCGGCAGGCGAAAAGCTCTTTCTCACCGATTATTCGTCGTAGGGCAGTCTGAGCAGCTTCACGATAACCAGACCTTCTGCCGGATGATGCCTGTGAAACCAGGGAAGTTGCAATATAAATGTCCTTAAGGCATATCTCTGCTTCTGTGTCGCCGGTTAACGCGATGTATTTTTCAAGCTGACTTAACGTAATAGTCGCGGATTCGTTCAGGATTTCAAGGCCGTAGATAAGTCCGGCGGTATCTGCAAGTGGCGGCATAAGTTCAAGTACAATATCACGATAATCAACACCGGGCACACGGCTGATGCCGAAAGAAATGCCGGACAGGTCAATATTAGCTGCATCAAGAAGGTGGGCATAGTTTGTAAAGCCGTTCTTAGGGTCGAGGATCGTGATGACCACATTCGGATTGGCCTTTTGTATTTCTAAGCAAAGCTGAATTATAAAACGCGATTTTCCGCCCTGCTGTGGACCAAGGATCAAAAGACCCGTGAGTGGTGTGTCAATAGGAATCAGCCATGGTATGCCATCCATCTGGTCAAGGAGGTGAAGCTGACCCTGAGTTAACAATTCCGGTGGGCCATAAGGTTTTAATGAGTCCGGCTGACGGAAAATTTTTGTTTCGTATGCATCTACAGCGGCCTGCAATCTTGAGACAGCAAATTGTCTGACGGATTCGTTGGGGGAAAGGTATGCGGACTTTAATAGTGATTGAATATCAGCCCGATAAATTAAATTATATTGACGAAGTTTTATTTCAAGCTGTGTTACTAAAGGGTCGGAACGAGCAAGCAAGCATTTGCCCCAGTGTTTGGATACTGGTTTGTGTTTAAAATTTTCTTGAGTCATTTTGATAATCCTTTCAATATAAACTTCAGGATATAAATATGCGGTTGAAGGTGTAGATATGGAGATACCGTCAGTATGTACGGCTATACCGTTCATAACTGGTATGGTTTTGTAACTTGAAGTTACAGTTCCGCTGGCAGCATAATGAAAAGAGCCGCACAATATGAATATTGCAATCAGTACTCTGATGTAATTTTTAGTCACTTGCTATCCTCCTGGCTAGGGGGCAGTTGTTTTCGGTCCACGATTGGGCTAATTAATATTGCTACTGATGTTTTAAACAGTTTTTCCCTTTTTGCAGCCTGTGCGCATTCAGGACACAGATTTATGGCCTGTCCGTTGATGTCGGCAAATGGCCTACAGTGGCGGATACATAGGTCTTTGCGACCGCAGGCTTGGCATTGAGCACCGGAATCTGTATCGAATAAAGACCGGCGCTCTGCTTCCTGGATACTAATAAGGCCCATTTGAAGCATTACAAGAGCTTCATTCTGACAGTTACCACAAATTCCACCCACACCAGGTAGCGGTATACCGTCTTTTACACTGGGTTCCAAACGAGTTATAAGTCTGCCGGTGCCGAGGATATGAGCTTGTTTTTTATTTATATGCTGAACATTATTATTCTCATCGATGGCGATTTCATCGGTTTTGCCGAAAGCAATGTTTGTTCCTGATACGATTTCTATCTCAAGATTTTTTTCGGAATAATTACCTGTCGGCAGGTTATTCTCAATATCCTGCTCATGAGGAGGAGCAGGAGAGTATGGTTGGTCCGCCTGGAACGGCGAACTGTCAAATAAGTCCCTTAAAAAATTACGAATTTTCGTAAACATTATCATAAACTCCAGTTATGCGAAAAGATTTCATCCCACACGAGTTGCGCTAATCGCCATGCGGTCATACCGATGAAATAAAACGCAAAAACCGCAGCTACAGCGGCTATAAGGGAGTTCCAAAAATATGCGACGCCTTTGATGATGCCATCGAGTGTTTCGAAGAGATTTTTAAACATTTTTGGAACTCCTTTTGAATACCGAAAAAAAGTTGAAACTTTTGAAATGGTTGAGTATCATTTTTGCGAAGCTGATCAGGCTTGTTATAATTCCGCGGCTTTTATTAGTCGAGTTGCCGCGATCCGCACTATTGACAATAGTGTCAGTGCCATGGGTTACACTTTCATGCTTTGAGGCCAAAGAATGGTTTATTTTCTTAATAACCGGCAGGGAAGCAAGAATTTCCTGGGCTTTTTCGACGCGATGTGGGCTAATACTGTTGCGGCATTCTGCCGTTATATTGCTAATGATATGGCGATTGAGCCAAAGAGGTATTGGTACTGCAACTCGACATGGGGATAGCTGTTTCACATTGATGTGTTTCCGTTTTTTTCTTTTACAACATTTCGGCTTTTTCATTTTTGCACCTTTCTTTCTTTTTTTAAACTTGTTTTTTATATGGCAGGGGCTTACGATAATTGCACCGGCCACAGGCCCTTTTTTTATAACCGTTCAGCTTTTTAGTTATTGTGTTCTGTACTATTTTGTAGACAGTTCACTTTCCATTCATTTTGTATTACTTTGGCATTCATTAGGTTTTTCACGATTTTGTGGTCTTCACAAGCAACCATGTGTGTGCTTATATACAGCTATGTTGCAACATCTGTACCTAAACAACTCAAGAGATAATTATTTTTATCAGTTGATATTTTGATTGATGCTGAAATTACTTTGTAAGAATGTTAATTGTCACTGTCAAACTCCGAGCAAATGCAAAACACATTAGTGAGATTTATTCAATAACTGCTTTTTTTGAATAAACTTACAGATTTGTCGTCTTGATGAATTTATTGGCTTCAGAAGCCTGTTTAAAACAGGTTCGACACGCAAATTTGGACGATGACTTAATTCAACAATCTGTAAAAATTTCTTTTAATCTTGTAAATTTGGGTTGTTACATTTAGAATGAATTTGATTTGTAACTGTAAGAAATCTTGCAATAGTGCAAAGATATTTACTTGGTGAATCTATGAGTAAAGTGCTTTTAGCTTGGATAGGTAATACAGATATAAAGGCATCACAAGGACAGCTCCAGGGTGCCGTGGGCCCTACTGCAGAGGCAATCTTACAGTGTTCTCACACAGAAGTGTTTCTGCTTTCTGACCATTCAGAGGCGGCCAGCAAAAAATACAGGACATGGCTTACCAATGCTACAGGGGTCAAGGTAACAATAGAACAGGTAAGTCTGGCTGATCCCATGGACTTTAATACGATATATCACTCTACCAGAAAGCTGGTCTTCGATGTTCAAAAGCAAAAGGGCAAAGATACTCAGCTTGTGTTTGATATAAGCCCTGGAACACCTGCCATGGCTGCGGTTTGGATTATCCTCTCCAAGACTTGTTTTCCCCAAGCTGAACTTATCGGAACCGGCCAGAAGGATGAAGCTACTGGTAAGTTTCTTATTAGAACAATATCAGTTCCATTTGATATTGCAGCTGAACCCATCGCCGATATACTGGGTAATTCTGATGACGCTCTGGTTCGCCTTTTACAAGGTCTGCCGGCAGAAGCTCCTGATTTTGACAAGATCATACACAAGTGTTCGGCAATGAAATGGGTAATAGGCAGGGCTCGCACAGTTGCACTTCGCGATGTTCCAGTGCTGCTTTTGGGTGAATCTGGTACAGGCAAGGAGTTACTGGCTGAGGCTATACGGAATGCCAGCCGCCGTCGTGAAAAACCATTCGTACCAGTAAACTGTGGTGCTATTGTACCCACAATGATTGAATCGGAGTTGTTTGGTCATGTAAAAGGTGCTTTTACAGGAGCAGTCGATGTCAAAAAAGGTTTTTTTAGAGAGGCAGATAAAGGCACTTTATTCCTTGATGAAATCGGCGATCTAAGCCTGGAGTTGCAATGTAAGCTTCTACGCGTTCTGCAAGAAAGCGTCGTCAGACCTGTTGGAGGGAGTAAGGAGTATCCAATAGACGTGCGAATCATTGCCGCAACTAATAAGAATTTGATTGAAGAGATTGCTAAAGGCAGATTCCGCGAAGACCTCTACTATCGCCTCGCAGTGGGTGTGATTCAGATTTCACCGCTGCGTGATAGGGAAGGGGACCTCAGCCTTTTGGTGGACTTTTTTCTTACAAAGGTTAACAACGAATTTACTGGCCAGCCTGGTTTTAAGAAGAAGCAACTTTCCACTGGCGCAAAATCTTTGCTTTTACAATATGATTGGCCTGGTAACGTTCGGGAACTCGAAAATGTTTTAAAGCGAGCGGCAATTTGGTCGTCTGATTCTACGATAAGTAAACAAGAGATAGAACAGGGAATAATACGGATAAAGCCTCCTGATGGTAAAGACATCCTTGGCCGACCTCTCGGAGCAAATCTGAATATCAATAACCTGCTTAACGAAGTGGCGGCGCATTATATTCAGCGGGCATGTTCAGAATCAGGAGGCAATAAGAGCCGTGCAGCAAAACTTGTTGGGCTTGCCAGTCACGAGACCTTTACCAACTGGATGAATAAGTTGGGGATTAAGATGTCGTTGTTTAACAGCCGCCAAAAGTAATATAAAATTAAAGTTTCCAAGTTTTGAAGCTGGCGGTTTTTTTTCAAAAACTAAGAAGACACTTTCAGTCAGCTGTTATTGTAATTGTTGCTCTCGGCAGGAAACTGCCAAATTTAGCACGAACGGCAGCCAGAGGATCATCCTTGATGTCCAATACAATCATCCGGCCGGTGTCGCTCATGGTGCAGTCAATAATTAAGTTATTGGTAATTAAATGTATTAGGGATTTACCCTTGGTGGTATCAATTGACACCTTAACAAGTTGCGTCCTTAATGCATCAACCAGCTTCTGGAGTTTTTGGGGTGCGATTCTGTATTTGCGGTCGACTTGTATATAAATATCTTTCCATGGTATTGGTTTACCTCGTACCCATGCTCTCTCAGCTACCTGTGCTTGGGTTGGATTAATAACAAATTCTAGCTTAGCGTCTTCTTGAAGTCTATTGAGAAAAGTTGAAACCGCCGCTATGAAGGCAGGCTTTCTTGACAAAAAGGCTATCTCGATTCCAGAGTCCAGGCCATGCTGAGCATCCAAATTGGCGGTCATTACCATTGCCTCGGACTGGTCGACAACAACTGCTTTGGAATGATTGTTATAATCGCCTAAAATAGTCACCCGATCACCTAAAGTCTTTTTTAGATAATAGCAGCTTTCCCTGTGGTCCGACCTATAAATCCCGCGAACCAATATCTTTATTTCCACTCCCCGCTTGGCTGCTGCATTGAGGGTTTCTCCCAATGCATGCTTATCAATTCCTTTTATTACCCAGGAGGATATATGAACCTTATGAATCGCTTGATCTATCATTCTGGTAAGTGCATAAAGAATACGTAAATCATCAGGAGCTGTCCATAGAATTTCCCCTTCATCCGAGGGGATCTGCGGCTCTTTACACGTAACAGGAATAGTATCCTTTGTTCGTTCGCCAATCTCAAACAGTTCTGAATCTGGAGATATGTAATAGTTGTAACCAGAACGCCAGATATACCTGAAAAAATTTGCCAGCCTACCGACCTCAGAGGAAATTGTAACCAAAACGCCATTTTCGGAGTTGGCATGCCGAGTTGTACCGTTTTTTAAGGTAGTATTACTATAGCAGGTTGCTACAGCATTGGCACTTGTAATTAAGGCATACCTGTCATCTACAGTCATGAACTTGGCGTGACAGTCTTTTCGTGCTTTAACTGAAATTCCATTCCCTGTAAGCTGTTTTATATGCTCGATGTGCTCTTGAAAGTTCCATCCATCGTCATCTTCTTTCGATTCAACTGTAAAAATTGTATCAAAATCTTGATCCTTTAGGGTTGTCAGTACATAAACATGGCCATGTAATCTCTTTGCCGCTTGAATAAGGCTGGAGGTGATGTCCTCATCCTGAATCAGAAAATTTGCAAAAAATATACTTCGCTTTGCTGTTTTTAAAAGATTAAGTATTTCCTCCTTAATTGTCGAGGTCGTGCCAGGAAATGTTGAAAGGTGATGAAAGTAACTTCCTTGTCCATCTGTGTAGGAATCTGTCACTACTGAAGGCTTATCCTGCTGTTTAAGGAACAGTCCATCTTCAATTATACTATCCCCGTAGTTAATTTTATAATTCGGCATCTGCTATATCCTTAAGTTCCGCGAGCCTGTAGGCCAGTCCAAATTCCCCCATCTTCCAAGCAAGTGATGCTAATTCATAGATATCAGGATCTATTGGAAAATCTCCTGCTGAAAGCCACTGTCTATAAATCGAAACATCGCATAGTATATTTTCCACCCGGTTGGCACTTTTGAGCAGGTGTAAAAGCTTTAGAGCTTGAAGTTGTTCATTAGCTTCTTTATCCGCAGCTTCAAGGCTAACGTAATTAAGTCGCGTCATGTCTTCGAGCTCAATACAACAGAAAATTTCTCCTTTTATCGCTTGCCAGCAGAATCTCAGCCATTCTGAGATTAACTCACTATTAAGTGTGACCGTCATAGATGTCTTGTCTGCTTTTATACTTGTCCGACTGAGATTTCTGAGGTTATAGTCTTGTCCGATCGATTGCCAGGCTAAATCAATCTGTTGACTTGAAGGGACAATATCCATGCCGGGAAATACTTTCAGGATGGAATCTGTGCCGTTTAACGAAAATAAAACATTTTGATCTCCACTGTGTAAAAAGCCTTTTGATAAGAAAGGATAAGCCTTTAATTCAATAAATCTATCATCTTGAAATTTGACGATTATAGCACAATTTGCACCCACGGCCTTATCCACAATAAGTGTATTTTCCTTTTTGGTAAGTTTACAGGCAGAAAGTGTATTTTCTTCTACGGTATTATCAGTGTCTATTGCTATTTGCTTCTTTGAATCAGTGTCCTGTTCTGTAATAAGCCGGACCACATCACCTGAAAATCCTCGCTCTCTCTTCCATTGGTCAGATTCATTGATACACCTTTTTAAAGTTTCAATATTAAAACTCCAGTTATCACCTGTCTCCTTGGGAGCTAAATCACGTAGATATATTTTCCGTGAATCTCTTATCCTCAAGAACTCATTATTTCCGTTAACAAAATGGAAGTGGCAACGTTCCTGTTGGTATGTTACCATTTCTTTTGATTGGAGGGCATCAAAACCCTGTTTGGTTACCTGATAGTAACCATCTGTGTTTTCCTGCAAAAGTCCGCTTCCGACCAGTGAAGTGGCTATCTGTCGAATAATCTGACTACCGATATGAAGCAAGTTGTTCATGCTTTCTGCTGTAGGCTGCTTCAGCCTATTTACGGCCTGTAGCAGGAAAAGCTCCAGTTCATCTATCTTCTTAAGTTTTTTTATAGCAACGCAGGCTTCAACAGTGTGAAAATGACATTCAGCAAAACAAATCATCAAATCTTTATCACCTTGGATAAGTTCCCGCAATAAATGCTCTCTGGCTTGCATTGTAGGCTTAAATGGTTTCATTCTTCATTTCCAATATCTGAAAAGCTTTCTTGATCTCCCCATGACCTTCGACATATGTGACAAGCTTGGCAAAAAAATCACGTTCGGCTTTCATAGAAGACGTATCTAAAGCTCCCGTAACAAATTCTGTTTTTGAACGTTTAATAAATGTTTTGGTATCACCCAGAAGGATAAGTTTCTTTCTCGCCCGGCTCATAGCAACGTTAAGCCGGTTTGCGTCGTCTACAAAACCGATATTCTTGTAATGATTACTTCTGGTAAAACTCAATATAATTATCGGGCACTCCTTGCCCTGAAAAGAATCCACTGAATTCACAGATACACGAATCCTTCCTCTGCATAATAACACTGCTTCTGACTCTTTTTTTGCATCGATTAACCTGCTTTGCATAATTAATTTACGGATTAACTCTACTTGGCCTGCATAGAAAGAAATAATACCAATAACAGGGACCTTATCACTTATGCGATGAAGTTCATCCTGTTCTTTATAAACAGCTTCTTCCTTAAGCAGTCCTGCCAGAACATGTATAACCTGAGTGGCCTCTGTAAAATTGGCAAACCCGGTTGATTGAGAAAGTCCAAGTGCCCTTTGGTTTGCCTGGTCCCTTAAGTCTGTCTCCAGGCCAGCCTTATTCTTTGAGGGACAAACTTCGATAAATGTTACTGGAAATTTGAATCGCGAAAGACCTAATGACTTTTCCTTCATAAACTCCAAATCATCAGGCGAGAGATACTTATGGTCATAAAACATGTCTGAAATAAACATTGCAAGGTCAGGGTGCATTCTCCTCTGGATGTTAAGAACCTCACACCTGGCATCAGTGCTTCTGGTATGTCTTTTATTATTGGCTTTCAATTGATTCCATAATGTTTCGAAAAAGCTAATACGTAAAGGTGTTGGGTCGAGGATGGGCAAACCCTTTTTCGTACAAATCTTATTTACAGCTTCAAAGACATGGTCAAGCTTTTGGTCATAATATGGCGGAAGCTGTTTATGATCTCCCAAAAGTACCCACCGTTTGGCACGTGTGGCAGCAACCAGAAACTCAGGTTCAGTAACCTTACTTGCTTCATCAATGATCAGAAGGTCAAACTGCTTTTGCTCAAAAGGCTTATTATCGCCAAAATAATCATCGCTTGCTATGCCAACTGTGGTGGCACAGACTAGGTTAACATACTTGGCAAGACGATTGCCGAGCGCCTCATTCTCACGTTCAAGATATTCTAACCAGCTCTCCCAAAAAACCTTCAGGTTTTCTTTTTCATGTAGCTTTGAAGCTAAGTTATTAAAGGTCTTCTCAAACCCAACGGGCTTCGATAGTGGTAACTGATTCAGAAAATACTCTGCCTGTTTCTCAAGAGACTGGATGTTGTTTTTCTGAAATGCAATGTTGGTCTGTATTTGATTAATCTGTAATTCGAGTTGTTTTTTTCTCTGCTGTGTGGTCTGCTCGATAAGCTCTTCTAATTCTAATATCGCTTTCTGTGCCTTTTCAACTGTCTCAGAGGTAGATTCAAACTCACTTTTACAGTAGCGAACTTGTATATGTGCATTTTTAACTTCAGCGGCAACTTCTTTACATATCTCCCTTTTCACAGTCTCATCGGCCTGCTGCGTTGCATCATTAAAGGATTTTTCAACTGAATCAACATTCTGATTCAGGGCTTCAAGCTGCGTTCTCTTATCTGTTAACTGTCGATGTAAGCTGTCGAGCTTAGCTGCTAAAGAATAGCAACGCGATTTGTAAAATTGATGCTGACGCTGTAGTTCAGAAGATTTGGTAAAATCTACTGCAGTCTTTTTGGTATCTCGGGCTATGGCGGCAATTGATTCAGCCTCTCGGACTTCATCCTGTAATACAGGCAGTAAACTTAGAAAGTTTTGCAAGTCGGCTGAATATTTTAATTCTCGCTTTTTGTAGTCTATGAAAAATGCTTTCCACCATACTAAATGCCATAACCGTTTCCACAGGGGTCTATCCACGAGTTCCACAAGCTTAGTATGTCTATCTTTTATTGACGCAAGCAATGCCCTTAACATCTCAATCTTATACTCGTGGCCACAAAGCTTGTTCTTGGCCTGTTCAACTGTACTATCCTTTGCGGCAACATATTGGTCATGTTCAGCAAATACTCGTTCAATCTGCTGCTGGATAGCTGCTTGTACATTAGCAGGTATTCTGCTGGCATTTATTTCAGATACGATCGTTTGTGCATCATCGTTTTCTGCCTGTGTCAGTTTTATTATTCGCTCAGTGGAAGCTACCTTTTTAGCAACGGTAGCACGTCCCCTTTGGGCTTTTCGCAGTGGTTTGTTGTAAATTTCATCAACTTTTGTTTCAGCTATCTTAAACCGCTTCATATCCGTGGTAGAGTAGTACCCTGATCTGATCTGCTTTGCTCTTAACCTTATAGTTTCCAGGTTCCTTTGTGCAGCTTTGAGGTTTTTTCCGGACTCACTGTATGATTTGTCTGCCTGGCCTTTAATCGTATTTGTATCTTTGAGTTTATTGTTGAACTCTTTTCGAACTACTTTAGGTAACTGTAGTGTTGAAACCATCAGACTTTGTTCTGTGTTTTGCAGGTTGGCTAAATCAATCTGGATGGTAGATAAATTTTTCAAGATTCTGAAGGTTTCTTCAATTTGCAGTTTTTCCTTGTTTAGTTGGTCGATATCTCGTCTAACCCTGCCTATGGCGTAATTGGGCAGCAACTCAACGCGTTCCTTGTACGTAAACTGCCGAATATAATCTGAAAGGTCAGATGACTTTTCCTCCTTAACACAACGGATGGGACTTACATCGTCTTTCAATCCGATACGCTCAAGCACATTATCGACAGTAAGGTGGGTGGGCGCTGCCAGCAATGTCTTCCAGCCTTTTCGAGCAGCCTGCTGGACAATCTCTGATATTACGCGAGTTTTCCCGGTTCCAGGTGGACCCTGAATTAAGCACACATCAGGAGTGCTAAGAGCCTTTCTAACTGCTTCTTGCTGTCGCTCTGTAAGTTGCTTATCGATGAATGTAATATTATTTTCTGACCAGGAATAAGGTTCCAACATGGAAATATCAATCTTGCCTAACAAAGAAGCCAGTTTCATTAAGTGCAGCTTACTTTTAGGGGTTGCAATCAGCTTCATGGCTTCAAGTTCCTTAGCAATCTGGGATTCAAAACCTATATCCGCCAAGAAGCCACAAGAAGGAATACTATCGCCTTTTTCAATAACAAAGTGATGAAGTTCCCCTGTACCGCCAATATTTTTTAGTACCATCAAACGCTGCTTTTGCTGCCATCTAATTAAATCTGTCCCACTTGTCCGGCCAGGACTACTAACAGGACAGTTTTTGTCCTCTGTATATACATAGGCGATCTGTATTTTGCCGATTGCCTCTTTTGGTCCTTCGACCTTTAGTCTGTAATAATCACCATCTTGGCTTCGTACGCTGTCGTGGACTGTATATGGGTACCTAAACGGAAGCTTGGCTGTACAGACTATATCCTTTAGGATTCCCAAATACCGGCCTGTTTGGCGAAGTATTTTAAATACTTGGCGGTTGTGTAAAATCTCTGATACGAGCCGCTCAATTGCGTCTGCATCGATATATGGAGCCTCACCCCTCTCAGGAGCACGTACCTCCCAAGAAGTTTGAAAATCTGGAGTAAACCTATCAATGTTTGTTTTTTTTGCATGCAATTCTTTTGGCTGACTAGTAAGTGTGTCTTCTTCTATATCATCAACACTTACATCCGCAAACCCAAGTACTTCAGTTTCTTTAGAGTATTCCTTTTGCAAAGGATCTGCCATTTTTTTCGTCGCTTTTACAGGAGTAAGGTCAATTGCCAGCAGGCACCGCTGGTTATTATACCTACTGAAACTAAGTTTACAGTTTATGAAAAATAAGCGAGACCGGAACTTTATCGGCATCTCCGTGTCATCCTTTTTTTGGAACCAGTCAGGGACAGAAGATATCCATACACCTGCTTCAAGGTCTGTCTTCAAAAAAGCCAAGGGATCTAAAATATTTTCAGCATCTTGTGGGTTGGAATATTTTTCATTTTGCACTTTTCCCTTCAGGTTTTTGTATGCTTTAATAGTCAATTGAAGCGAAAGCTGCTTGTTGTAGGAGGCAGCCCTGTTTGCATAGATCACGTCGTTTGATGAAGCTGATTCCAAAAAACGCTTTCGCTGCTCAATGGTTTTAAAGGAAAGTATGTTCTCAAGTAGGGAGTCATCAACGATTGTGTCTTTCATCTGTTCGCCAGGAGGTGTAGGGAGTCGTTCTTGTAGGTCATTAGCAGCCACAGTGTTATCCATTACGCCTCCCAGTAAATTTCACATGTTGTATCAAATTTGCGTATTTGTTCAGAAAATATGTCTCTGGTGTGTGGATACTGGGTCAAAAGGTTTCTAACTTCATCAGCCCACTTTTTCATCATAGCCAACCGATATTCAACTCTCATTTCCATTTTCTTAGCCTTTGCTCTATGGCTTCCATATCAAAAGCTTCTGGGTCAATTTTACCATCTAACCAATCGAGCAATTCCTGTCGTTTTTTATTGTCCGGTCCTTTCAGGGTCATCAATAGCTCTGGATAGCTTAAGGGACCACCGCAATCTTCCGGCGGACATGCTGGCTCTCCCGCCAGACACACCGGATATTTTATGTTTTTTTGTGGTTCTTCAATTGCAACCAGTTCTATCATATATTCCCAACTATCCCCGAAATCGTACTCATATATAAATCGGTCTTTTGGCTTGCTCGCCAAATCGGACAACTTGACTTTGCACTCATCCTGAAAATCATTGTCCATATCATACCTCGGATGAGGATGGCTGTATCTAACACCACCTCCAGCATCAAATTGGTGCAGATGGGAATTTGTCCACCCCATAACATTTTGGATTATCATATGCAATTTGCCCAAACGAAGATCGGCTCGTACTGCAACCTTACGCCATACCCGTGGCTCAATGTTCATTAGCCATATTTCAAGCAGATAAATCTTTGCGGTTTTTTTGTTCACGGTTTTATTAGACAGTTACAACTCCTATCTTCACTGCCCATATTTTACCTGCCAGAGGTTAAAATAGCAATAATTGGCTATATTGCCGCTTTGTGAATGATAGACAATCAAAACTTTACCCATGTTTATGTTCCTTGCTTGAATTATAGGAGTGTTAAATACAATTGTTTTTTTCTGAGATAAATTTCCGATATTTGGTTACCTGTGTCAAGAGAAAATAAAAGTATATTTTCTAAGTCGTAATTTTAAATAGCTGAAAAACAGAAGAGTAGAAAAAGTATCCTAGTCTATGAAAAAATCAGGAAACCAAAGACCAACCTGATTTCCTATTTGCCTGGGTGGCATAGAAAGACGGAACGTATCTACTCTGGGTTCAGCAGCCGCTCATAAAATCGCTTTCCCTGCTGAACGCCTGGTTCATGCCATGGAAATCAATAATGTTATAAAACTATTCCGCGGGGGTTTGAGTTTTCTTCAGCGGGTTATTTTTTTCTTTAAGTTCGTTCAGAGCTTTCTGGATTATTTTGGATTTATCTTTTTTGACAAAATCAAAAAGTTCCTGATTTAAATAAATTTGTATTGTTGGCATTTTTAATTATTGTAAAGCAAGCGGGGTTTATAAACATATCTGTAGTGTGATATATATGTTGCTGTATAGAAAGGTTTATATAGGTGTATATCTATATATATGTACAGATGTGGAGATAAAAAAATGAGTTATTCAATTTATGATATGCTGACTGAATTGCCTGTTGAGGAATTAAAAGATATTAAGAAATTTCTCGACGAGCTGATTATTGAAAAAATTGAGGATGGGGATGAATAAAAATGGAAAAAGATGAAATTATAACAATCAGGGGTGAACCTGTTATCGAGATTTATGAAAGTTTTGACGGTAGTTACTGGTTTATCACTGAAAAGCTGTATAAGCAGGATAGTGTAATAAACGGCAGGGTTTACAAGGATGATCAGATTTTATTCGGGTATGCAAGATTATCTGCATGTCCTGAATACGCTGAGTTTGGAAATATATCAGAAACAGAGTTAAAGCTGCTTGGCAATCGTATGTGGAAAGTGCCGAAAGAAAACTGGAGTATATGCCCAGAGGTTGAAGTGCAGTATATTGAGAAAAAGGGGGCAATCTGAAATTATAAAATGGGAATAAGATTAATGGAATTAAAAACAGAAAGCGGTCATCAGGAGTTTATTTTAAAAGAAAGCGTTGGCAATAACATAGTCACATGGGAGTGCCTGCCTGATGTTAAAACAATCAGGAAATACCTGAGGGGGCATAAATTCCCTTTAGATGGCTGTTATTCTCAAAAAGAATTTATTGAAGACGCTGCATTTGCACAGGGCTATATTCATTTATGGGTTGAAAACGAGGAAACTGCTGAGTTTATAGCTGAACTTATTCATGAACTGATTTAAATGGGGGAAAAATGAAATTGATAAATACAAATACGCTGCACAGGATTTATGAAGATTTTCAGAAGTCTGTAGACAAGGGTAATTTACAGGAATTTGTTGAGAAAATGTTCGAGGTTGCATGTATTGATATAAAACCAGTCAGGAAGTTTTTGAAAGATAGTATTATTGATGCTTATAAGTTTTTGATTAATTCCGAGGAAGATGACTTTAGACGTTCAGGGGAAGATTATTTGAAAAGGCTTAATTTTTTCAGGGCTGTTCTCGACGAAAATACTGAGCTTACTATTGAGGATGTAAAAAAAGAGAGGAAAGATGTCAGGGTAAAATTTAAACTGATAGAACTCAAGACAGATGGAAGCTGTTATGAATTTATCATTGAGGATTATGCAAGAAAAAGGATTTTGTGCTGGGAGACTATGGCGTATATTGATGTGACAGGGGAATACTTTATTGAGCATGCATTCCCAGAGGATAAATTATATTCGAGGCAGCAGTTTTTGCAGGATGTTAAAAATCTGTCAGGTTATGTACATTTTAAAGTTGAAAGAAAAGAAACCGCTGAATTTATTCGCAATATGATTTATGAACTAACTGAGGTTTTTTAAGCTGATTATGATGTGTGATAAAAAAATGAAACTTGATAAAGAGCAGAGGTTGATCCTTATAGCTGAGGCAGTGCTGCAGAATGTTATAGATTTGATGAGCAATTTTGTTGAATTATTGAATGAGTTATTTGATGATTGCGGGCATGAGGCAGGCAGTGATAAAAAGCAACAGATAATATCTGAGGATGTTTTTGAGAAATCTGCGGGTAAAAAGGATATGGTTCCAGCTTTAGGGGGTAAAGAGGTTGACTGGCATAATAAATCCAGCAGAGTATGGAAGGATTATGGTTTTGTGCTGCGAGGCAAAGATGTTCAGAAGGATTATTCAAAGTTATTGCAGAGTGGTTATAGGACAAAGGGTGATAAGAGTTATTCTGGTTATAAGAGTGATAATGGCAAACAGTTATTATATAGTTATGGAAATCAGTTGCTTAAAGGTTTGAAGTTGTTCAAGCGGATGCAGGAATATTTGCCGAGTGTGCCGAAGGTGTTAAAGGGGTATGAAAGAAATCGAAAGCCGGTTGGTAGCGATGGCTGTAGAGGTTCTTATGGCAAGTTAAAGAGTTTATATTTTAATCATCAGGATAATAAGGCTTATATTAAAGATGGGGATTTATGCAAGTCCCTGGAGGCATATTTGAATGATTGAAAGGGGGTGTTGTTGTAAGATGGATAAAGATACAAAGGAAAGACTGAATGCTTATCTTGAGCTTTTGGATGATATAAAAGAGAAGACTGATAATGAAGATACTGCTGTGGCTCTTTTGCATGAGATTTGTAAGGATAGAAGGATGTCGCAGATAAAGCAGGAAAAGGCTGGCGGTAATGATGAACTTGCTACTGAAAAGCAGAAGAAGTTTATGGAGCAGCTTAATATAAAGTATCCGAGGGATATAAGTAAGAAAGAGGCGTCTGCTTTGATTGATGAGGAGCTTAATAATGGAGCGTCTGAATAGTAAACAGATGTAGGGTTTATTTATTTTTTTTGTTGAGTTTTTTTTTGATGAAGTTAGCTATTGCTGTGTATGATTTTGGTAATAGAAAGGTTTTTATAGTTGTTCTGGTTTGAGTATTTATGTTGAGGATAAGTTTTATGAATATTGGATATAATGATATTGGTTTATTGAAATGTTGGATAAGTGAGTATTATGATTGAGGATGGATTATGTTCAGGATTGTGTTGGCTGATTGTTATGATGTGATGTGTGGATGTGATGATGAATGATATGGATATTGTTGATGAATGACGAGTGATGGGGCGGATTACGACGGATAATCGCCATAAGCCATAAAAGGCGCTTCGCAGAGATGGGGTAATGCTCAGCTAACCATTTAAGGCTTATGGCTAACGAGCGAGCGGAGAGACGAGATGCTATAGCATTTAAAGTTTTTGTATTCGCCTTGCTAACATCTTTTATGTACTTACAAAAACTTGCTTTGGTGGCTCATAATCGACATAAAACTTGATTTGAACCATTTGAACATGAGAATACAATAAATTAAAAAGCTATAAAAGCGTAAAAGTCGCTTCACTTGCCGTTCAGCTAAACTTTTAGGCTTTTAGTTGTTTTTGAAAACGCCCGGTTATATTATTTTGCCGCTGATGCGGCAATTTTTTAAGAGACTCCGGGACTCCGGGCCTGCGGGCCCGGCCAACGATGTTATGTGTGTACGTTGTGTTGTGATATATGTGTGTGTTGTGTGATTTGTGTATCTTGTTTTGTCTTGGGTATTTTTGAAGATGTTTTACCCGTATAAGTTGGGTATAGAAGTTTTAGATTTGTTAATTGTTGATTGGCGGTGTGGGAGATGCACGCCGGGCCTGCGGGCCCGGCTAATGATGATTGCGTGTGTGCGATGTATGGGTGGTGTTATGTGATTTAGGTATCTGGTTTTGGCTTGGATGTTTGTGAGAATGTTTTATCCATTATAAGTTGGGTATGAGTTTAGATTTGTTAATGGTTGTTTTGTCGGTGCGGGAGATGTCCTCCGGGCCTGCGGGCCCGGCTGATAGTGCTACGTGCGTGCGGTGTTGTGTGATTTGTGTATTGTGTGTAATTTTGGGATGTTGAGTTTGTTGTTGGTGTGGAATTGTAGTGAAAGCCCCTGGAACTGGAACAACAGTCTGAACAGTAACTCCTTATATTTCTTGTAGTTAGCTTTTAAAGCTACCCACGTTAACAATTCTGGATTGGAATCTCAGCAATCCTGCTTTTTTAAAGGATTTTAATTGAATTTGTTGATAGGTTGAGGCGCTATTAGGAACGAAAGAATTAAAAACCTTTTTATCTTTGTTTTCTGTATGGAACAATATGAAGAGAATTATGCAAGCGGTATTAGTCAACATTATAAAAGCTGGGGCGAGGAACAAATCGCCAGATTTCTCGACAGAAACAAAATTAAGTATCAATATGAATACCCTTTGGCAATAGTTGATTATGGCAAAATAAGGACGTGGTATCCTGATTTTCGTTTACCAGAACAAGGTATTATTATCGAGTATTTTGGGATAAATGGAAATTCAAATTATGACGAACAATCAAGGCATAAGATACAAGTCTATAAAAAAGAGGGCATAGATGGACTATTTTTGACAAGGGATTCCCTGAGGGGGGATTGGCCTGGGAAAATTCTTGGTGGGATTGAGGATATCCTTAAAGGCAGGTTAGAGAGATTTTATAGGCATTAACGGATATTGATATCTATTGTCAGTAGCCAGCACAGGCAGAAGATTTTAATGTCAACGGATATATAATCCTGTTGGACTTGCACTAAAACCACCTGACAATACGCTGACCACTTGTTCAACTGACTCCTAAAACGGACTCCTGCTGTGCTGCAACAAGAGACCAATTGACGAACTTGAATCGTTTTCGCTCAATAATGAGTTTTCATAGGGACAGCAAATTTCTAATCATTGCAGCCCGTTTATATATCGTTCCCATCGAAACTTTGAATGCTTTCTCAAGCTCACTGTTGAGAACCTCAGGCACGCCGACTCCGATACTGCTGATAGCATAGACAGTCCCACCTGCCCAGCCACCAGGCTTGCCAGCCATAGGAATTTTGAGGGTCAGAAGCTTCTTCAGGATATGATTAACTTTAACTTGTAAGCGGGCGTTTGGAAACTTTCTGAAGAAAGCGGCTAATAGTGGTTGACAGGCCCGATCCACGGTTTCGTTCATGGCAATCATAATCTGTTACTCCTTAGAACCATTATAAAGTATTATTTTGGGAAGCCAAAGCGGCTACCCTTTTTAGATGCACATTGCCAGTGCCACCATTCAAATATTTTGCACACATCTCTGGATAAGTGCAAAATAAACAATTTCCAGATCGATGTCAAGTATTAATCACATCACAATATGGCGAACCAGACACAGTAATCCGTTTGCGCATAAGTAAAACCACCGGACAATCAATCCATCGCGAATCTGATTGCGTTTTTAATGTCGTACGATATATATTTTCAAATCCAGTATATAAAAACAGCTAAATCTTTATAAACTATTATTACCTTAAGTCATCATTATAAAATGACAGCAAAAAATAACTTACCAAACGAAGAAGAGAAGCAAATTCAGCTTCTTGAAGAGATCTGCGAGCACACCATGGCTATCCGAAGAGTCGCAAACAGGATACTGGATCATCTTCATGAGTACCATACCGGTACCTGTGAAGATAATGAAAACGATGATGAATCCTGCGACCCTGATGACTTGAGCATAGAAGATATGGATGATTATGATGACATGTACCTTTAAGCAAAGGTTTTTATATCCAGCCTGTCTTGATATTCTATGAATAAAGAGCAGCGGTTAGTAACACAATTGTCGCAAATTAAAAACATCCTCGAGGATGCAAAGGCTATTTTGGAATGGCACAAACTTAGGGTCTTTGAGACAAGTATAAATCCTTCAAATAAGGTGTTCTTACAGGATGATACCATACAGCAGCTTGAAGACAAACAGATGACTTTCTGGTCGCTTTCAGCCAATATTCATACTACTCTGCTGAGCAAAACCATATCCGGGAACAAATATTCAAAATATAAAAAAGAATTTACAAGACTGTGTATGCAGTTTTATTATCTCGGCTCGGATGTGAGGGTTTACTGATATTTATAAAAATGGGACTGTTTGATTTTTTCACAAAAAGTAAAAAGGCCAAAAGGCGAAAACATTCTTCAAAGAAACATCCCTCCTCGCAAAAAGAAATCCATAACCTTAAAACCAGGTTTAATGCCATTAATCTTGTTCTTCGGAAACACGAAAAGCAAATCTCTGAAAATACAACCCTTTTACAGGAACATTCTCAAAAATTAAAAAGCCTTGAAGATATACTGGCTAAACCCGCGACCAATCAGTCAATGCCATCGACTAACCTGATTGAACGACCAGTTTCAACGATTAAACCCGTCCAAACGAATGTTAGTAACAAATTTGATATTGATAAATTCAGTCAGCAGGAAAAGAAAATTATCTCTGTATTTTTTAGTCATCAGGATATGGCACTGTCATACAGAGATATTGCCAGTACTTTAGAAAAAGCGCCAAACACGATCAAAAACCAGATACATCAGATTCTTCTAAAGGCAGACATATTTGAAAAAAGCATAGATACGGGTATGGTAAACAGATTTAAGCTCAAAGATGGCCTGAAAATAGAAAAGTATCTGACTAATCGAGCTGACTAATAGACCAGATGGGCGTTTTAATTGCCATAATTACAATTGTTGCCGGCAATTTCCTTTTTAAATCTATATGTTATACGCTTTTCAAAAATTCTCGTGCCATTCTCCGCGGGCAAGCGAAGGGGGCATAAATGGTTACGAATTATCAAACGCGATAGTAATTATACCCGCTGGTATTATTCGTTGAAGCGAACAATTCCGACGGTTGCTTATTTGAAGGTTTTTGCGGCTCATCCTATCAGTTTATGCGTCCAGCGCAGTTTATAGCAGAACCGGCAGATTTATAAACCCTCCCCACTTTATACGTTCGGCGCGGTTTACGTGTGGGCTTACGTGTGGGTGTGTGGGCTATGTGTGTAAAAAATGGACATCGAATCATATCTTCAGCAGAAGCAGACCAATCTTGAAAGAAGCGGTCAGAGGATTACAGACTATCACGTATTTGATTTTAATTACATTCCCGACAAACCGCTAATGAGGAACGAGGTAAAACCGGTAATAGATGCCTTGCTGCGGTATCAGCAGAGCGGCATAGCAAATAATGTTCTCATTTTAGGCTCAAAGGGTTCAGGAAAAAGTCTGCTGGCAAGATATCTGATGAAAATAATGGATAAACAACTGTCTTTTGTCTACGCCAACTGCAGGCAGCACAATACCAGTTATAAAATATTAGCGCATCTATTGGACTGTACCCCCAGGGGTTGCAGTCTCGATGAATTATGGTCAAGATTTAGCCTTATACATAAGAACAGGACTGTTGTGATTCTCGATGAGGTCGATTTATTAAGCGAAAAAGATAAACACAAGGATATATTGTATCTGCTCAGCCGGTCGACCAATAACTATATGACAATTTTACTATCCAATAATCCAAAATTCGCGAATTCGCTGGACCAATCGATATTGAGCAGTCTTCAGCCTGAGATTGTTCATTTTTCGGGCTATAACACTATTGAACTTGAGCATATTTTAATAGACAGGGCAAGGGCGGGATTAAAAGATATTCCTGATTCGCAGATTAAGCAAATCTCCGCCATGACCGTAAAAAATACCAATTCCGATGTACGGGTTGCGATTAAGACATTGTACCTATGGGCGATTGAGCCGGAAGTTGACCTGATGGAACATTTTGAAAAGGCGAGGCGGGATATAATGTTCGATGTGGTAAAGGATTTGAATGACAAGAATCTGCTTATTTTAAAAGCGGCAATTTCTCAGCAGCAGGGTTATGTTAAGGACATCTATCAGGCATATCGCCGGATATCTGCCCAATACAACGAAGAGTCATTCAGCTATATGCACTTCTACTCGAACCTGTCTTATATGCAGAGCTTAGGTCTGATTGTCCTGATTTCAACGAAGATAACAAGGACTTATACCAATCGTATTCAACTGACCTTCGACCCTGCGGTACTGGATACGATATGGAAGATGCGATTTGAATAATTCTTGATAACGAAACATTTATAAACTTATGAATCCCTGTATTACCACTAAATAGTTACAAACATTCAAAAAAATGACAATGCCAAATAAAACTTCAGAAATGAGAAATTTGTACTTCCAACAGAGTCAGTACTCTGTCGAGTCAGTAGAACCCGATATTCCATTGTTTCTTCAGTGGCCTTCAAAGGGTTATTTTGAAAAACTAAAGCCGGATGCGGATTTGCTGCAAAGGGCTCTTAATCCTGAAACTGATTCTAAAAACAAGACTGTTTCTGAACAAATATTCGGAAACGAAATAAAGCAGCAGTACATTAGCCTCAAACATGCGGCAAATCTGTTTTATGAGCGTTGCAAACTCAATAAGCAGCATATTGAGGATATTGACCACAGGCATCTTGATATCCAGGAGAAAAAATTCGGCGCTGAAATAAATCGTACCCCAGAAAACGCCAAGCGTCTTACCAGCCTGGAAGGCCAGTTATTACAGCTGGAGCAGGCAAGAAGGGATGAAGAGCTTGCATTCTGGAAAGATACTGTAGAGCTAAGAGAAAAACTATTCGAGAATTCAGTTGATTACAGGGCGGCTAAACACAGGGAAAGTATCTTTTCTGATGTGGAGGCTGACTATGGTAAATAACGCAGACTCTGTAGATGTCCGGCAGCTTTGCCTGAAATTAAAACCTATGCTTGGGTCCAAAATGGATAAAGTCTATGCAGCGTATATGGCAGAGGATGAGGCAGGTCAAGAACAGATTGAGAATTATCTTCAGCAATTAATAGCTAAATATTTACCCATAAAGCTAAGCGAAAGCAGTTTTTCTTTACTTCCACCATCAACGGAGCAGGCTGCCGGAGAGTATTTTCTCGGCAATGTCCAATATGCTGGAAAGGATTTATGTGATTTTGGCTTGAGGGAAGATGAATGGATCCAGCATATGGCCATCCTGGGCAGAAGCGGCGCTGGTAAGACCAATATCGGTTTTCTGGTACTGAAAGGGCTTAAACAAAAAAATAAGCCATTTCTTGTCTTCGATTGGAAAAGAAACTATCGCGACTTAGTTTCACTGCCTGAATTTAAAGATGTTGAAGTTTATACTGTTGGCAGGAACATTGCTCCGTTTACATTCAATCCTTTAATACCACCGGCTGGTACCAACCCAAAAACATGGTTAAAAAAGCTGAATGAAGTTATCGCCCATGCATACTGTCTTGGAAATGGTGTATTGTTTTTGCTCCAGCAGGCGGTTGATGCTGTTTATGAAGAGGCAGGAGTATATGATGGCACTGTTGAAAAATGGCCCACATTTAAAGATGTTCTAATTAAAGCAAGGGGCATGGATGCTCGTGGACGAGAATCCGGCTGGTTGTCTTCTACTTTGAGGGCTTTGGCAACGCTATGTTTTGGCGACATGGACACACTACTTAATACCAATAACAATAACAGTATCGACCGTATTCTTGATAAAAACGTCATTTTAGAACTGGATGCCCTTTCACAGTCGGATAAAACATTTTTTGTACAGGCCTGTATGTTATATTTGCATCATAAGCATATGGCTGAAGACAGAAGAGAGGATTTTAAACATGCGATTATTATTGAAGAGGCCCACCACGTATTAAGTGACGAGCGGAGGAGTTTGGTAGGCGGCCAATCTGTGATGGATATTATATTCCGTGAGATACGTGAATTTGGCGTGAGCCTTATATTATTAGACCAACATCCAAGTAAAATATCTCTTTACGCGATGGGAAATACATACTGTACGATTTGCATGAATTTAAAACACAAAACGGATATTAATGCCGTGGCGCAATGTCTCTTGCTCGATAAGGAAAAAGACATCTTAGGTTCACTTGAAGTCGGCCAGGCGGTTGTAAAAATTCAAGGCAGGATTGCGCACCCATTTCAGGTTTCAATACCTGAATTTATCATTGAAAAAGGAAAAATCACAGATACTTACGTTAAAGAACATATGCAGGATATTGCTCCGGCTATGGCTGAACAGGATTTTCGTCTGCCGGCCAGTACAGATGAAAACGACAATATATCGAGCAATAAAGCCGACTTGGCTAAAAACATGGAACTGGCTTTTTTGCGAGATGTTCAGGAATACCCTGATAGTGGAATAGCCGCCCGGTACAAACGGCTCGGTTTGTCGGTTCGGCAAGGGCAAAAATTGAAGATCCGGGCTTTACAGCAATCTCTAATCCAGGAAACAATCGAAACCACAAAAACCGGCAGGCTGATAGTAATTTGTCTTACAGAAAAAGCCCATCAGATGCTTTGAGAAAGACACTGTGCGGTTTACGCGTCAAGTCGATCGTTTAAGGCTATTGTTTTGTTTATTATTTTGGTATAATAGACCGCTGGCTATAGTCATCGTTCCCGTATTACCCCGGCTATTCAGAAAACAGGCTGCTTTATAAATC
>Ga0209417_1002182_pt1 | contig 31669 bp, 10 predicted proteins | sample RifGroF2_FD_184002 | JGI IMG/M metagenome (GOLD analysis project Ga0209417, IMG submission 184002) | Groundwater microbial communities from Rifle, Colorado, USA - Groundwater F2 (SPAdes) (version 2) | ecosystem: Environmental > Aquatic > Deep subsurface > Groundwater | place: Rifle, Colorado... | reverse complement strand
GGGAACTCCCCGGCCTGGTTATCATAGGCCGCCGGCGGGGTCGTGTCCTTCTTTATAAAGAACGCGTCCGTCAGCGCCGCCGTGGAGCCGGCGGTATCCCAGGCCCGCACCGAAATATAGTTAGTAACGCCTTCCCGGAGCGCCGCGAAGTCCGGCGTCCAGTTAGCCGGGTAGGCCAGCGCGCCTCCCGGGGCGGCTATCGCGGTCCAGCCCTTCACATTGCCGTCCGCGGAAGCGGGCGTGGTGCTGGCGCTGTACTCGAGCGCCGCCAGGCCGCTCCGGGCGTCGGCGAAGTCCAGGTTATAGTCGCGCCCGGCGTTAAGCCACTGCGCGTCGCCGCCGGCTTCCCCGTTGGTGAACACGGGCGGCGTGGTATCCTTCAGCACGTAGAAAGGCTGGGAGAGCGCGGTGTACGAGCTTTGGGCGTTATCCCACACGCTGACGGAAATATAGCTGGTGCCTTCGCCGAGCAGGTCCCAGAGCGGCTGCGGCAGGGTCCAGTCGGCGGCGTAGGAATCGGCGTTGATGCCGGTCAGGCCGTCGGTCCAGTCGAAATACCACGGGCCGAGCGTGCCCGTATTCGGGGAGGCCCGCAGCTGCGTCCTGGAAAGCCGGGAACCGCCGGCGTCGGCGAAGTCGATATTATACAGCGCCCCGGCGTCGCGCCGCCAGGCGGCGTCTCCCGCCTGGTTGTCGGAGAGCGTAGGCACGGTGGTGTCCTTGAGCACGAAGAACGCGTCGACGAACGTAACGGTATTGCCGGCCACGTCATAGACGCGCAGCGAGATATAGTTGGTGGCGCCCTGCGCGAGCAGGCTGAAGGACGAGGGCGGGACCGCGAAATCGGCGTCGTAGGAGTTTGAATCGATACCCGACTGCAGCGGGGTCCAGTCAAAGAGGTAAGGCCCCGCGCCCGCCAAGGTGGAAGCGCGCAGTTCGAAGCCCGACAATTTAGAACCGCCGGCGTCGGTGAAGTCCACGTCGTAAAGGGTGCCGGGCGCGTTGCGCCAGTTAAGGTCGCCGCCGGAGAGATGGTTCGCCGCCTGCGGCGCCACGGTGTCCTTCATCACGTAGAAAGCGTCGGACAGCTCCGCGTAGAACCCGGCCTGGTTATAGCCCCGTACCGACACGTAATTGGCGTAGCCGCTTAGCATGGCGTTAAAGACGGCCGACGGCAGGCCCCAGCTCTGGGAATACACGTAGGAACCAAGCCCGGTCACGGCGGCGGTCCAGTTCGAAGTAAAGCTGCCCAGGTTGCCGGGCAGCGTGGAGGAGCGCACCTCGAAGCGGTCCAGCGGCGAGCCGCCCAGAGCCTGCGCGCCTATGGCGTACGCGCCGTCGTTGAGCGAGCGCCAGGTATCGTCGCCGCCCTGGCTGTCCGTCAGCGAAACGGCCTGAGTATCCTTCCTTATATGGAACGCGCCGTAGACCGCGGCCGAAGAACCGGCCGCGTCCCAGGCCCGCACGGAGATATACGAGGTTCCGCTCCCGAGCAGTTCCCACAGCGGCGCGGTAAGCTGCCAGTCGGCCGCATAGCCCTGCGCGTTGATGCCGCTGACGAGGGTAGTCCAGTCGAACAGCGGCGTACCGGCCGCGGCCGCGTCGGTAGTGGCTTTGACCTGGAAGTAATCCAGCCCGGAGCCGCCGGCGTCGGCGAAATCCACGTTATACACGCCGGTATTGGCGGAGCGCCAGGCGTCGTCGCCGGCCTGGTTGTCCTGCACGGTCGGCGGCGTGGTGTCCTTGCGGACCGAGAAGACGTCCGACTGCTGGGCGCTGTTGGCGGCGTTATCATAAACGCGCACGGAGACGTAGTTGGGGCCCTCGTTAAGCGAATTAAAATCAGGGCCCCAGGGCTGGCTGTAGTACGTGGCGCCTATCCCCAGGACGCGGTCCGTCCAGTCCTGCACCACCGTGCCGGTCCCCGCCGGGCCGGAGGTTATCCTGGTCTGGAACCTGTCGAGCTTCGAGCCGCCGAGGTCCGTAAAACCCACGTTGTAGACCGGCCCCGGGTCGGAAGCGCGCCAGACATTGTCGTCGGCCTGGTTGTCCAGGATGGCCGGGTTGGTGACGTCTTTCAGCGCGTAGAAGACGTCGTCGCGCGAGGCGAGGTTGCCCAGGGCGTCGTAAGCGCGCACCGACACGTAGTTGGTGGCGGTTTCGGCCAGCGCGAAGAAGTCGACCGTCCAGTCGGCGCTGTAGGAGGCCGCCCCGGCCGCGGTAAAGATATTGGTCCAGTCCTTCAGCACGGCTCCCCCGCCGGCCTGGGCCGCGGTTATGCGGTACTGCGCCGTGGCCAGGCCCGCGCCCAGGTCGGCGAAGTCGACGTTGTAGACCGCGCCGGAAGTCCTGCGCCAGGCGTTATCCCCGGCCTGGAGATCGGTAATGGCCGGCGCGGAGGTGTCTTTGCGCACCACGAAGACGTCCGCGGCCGCGGAGGAAAGCGTCACGCGGTCGAAGGCGCGCGCCGACACGTAATTGAGCCCCTCGCCCAGCGCGGCGAAATCCAGCGCCCAGTCGGCCGCGGAATAGAGCGTTCCCGTCGAGGAGAGGATATCGGTCCAGTCCTTGAGCACGGCGCCGCCGCCCGCGGGAGAGGAGGTCACGCGGTACTGCGCCGTGGTCACCCCGGAAGTGAGGTCGGCGAAATCCACGTCGAACGCCGCGCCCGGGTCGGCGGCCAGCCAGGCGGTCTGGGCGGCCTGGTTGTTGACCACCAGCGGGCTGGAGGTATCCACCGTGAAGGCCCGCGTGGCCGTATCCGCGGAATATCTGCCGGCCAGGTCGAAGGCCCGGACGCGCCAGAAATAGTTGCCGTCGGCCACGCCGGCCAGCTGCGCCTGCGAAACCGCCGTTACGGACGAGGCGTAAAGAGAGGCGAAATTTTCAGCGAGCGAGGCTTCGAGCGTATAACCGGCCACGCCCGACCGCAGGTCCGAGGAATCGGTCCAGTCGAAGGAAACCGCGTCCAGGGGATAGGCGGCATTATCGGCCGGCGCGGCGGCGGCGGGCACGGACGGAGGGGTAGTATCTTTCAGCACGTAGAAAGCGTCCACCGCGGCGGAACTCTGCGCCAGCGCGTCGAAGGCGCGCACCGTGACGTAGCCCGTGGCCCATTCCTGCAGGGCGGCGAAATCCACCGGCCAGTCCGCCGTGTAGGAAGAGGCGCCGCCGGGAGAGGCGATATCGGTCCAGTCCTTAAGCACCACGCCGCCGCCGGCGGGAGAGGACGTCACGCGGTACTGGGCCGTGGCGAGGCCCGAGAGCTGGTCGAAGAAATCCACGTCATAGGTCTCCCCGGCCGCGCCCTGCCAGGCGCCGTCCCCGGCCTGGTACAGGCCCAGCGCCGGCGCCGAGGTGTCCTTCTGAACATAGAAGGCGTTGTTGAGCGTGGAGAAACTGGGCTGCAGGTCGTAGACGCGCAGGGAGATATAGTTCCTGCCCGGCGCCAGCGCGTCGAACACCGCCTGCGGCAGCGCCCAGCTGTCGGAATAGCCGGTGAGCCCTATGTTCCAGGCGACGCTGGTCCAGGCCACCAGGTAGTTAGGGGCGGCGGCGGAAGTGGCGGCCGTGACCTGGAAGTAGTTCAGGTCGTAGCCGGATTCGGACTGGAAGTCCACGTCGTAAGAGCCGTCGTTGGTCCCGCGCCAGGCGTTGTCGCCGGCCTGGTTGTTGATAATGGAAGGGCCGGAGCCTTCCTTGTAAACGCTGAACGCGTCGTTATGATAGGCGATGTTCCCGGCCTGGTCGTAGGCCCGCACCGAGACGTACGAAACGGCCAGGTTGGGCAGCGCCAGGTAGTTCACGCTCCAGTCGTCGGAATAAGAAGCGGCGTTGATGCCCGCGGCGATGTCGGTCCAGGCGATCACCTCGCCGCCGGTGCGGCCCGGGGCGGTCCAGGCGGTGTACTGCGCCTTCGACAGCAGCGAACCGCCGGTGTCGGCGAAATCCACGTCGAGCGCGGCCAGGTCTTCCTGCCCCTGGGCCAGCGCGATGTCGGCCTGGTTATCGGTCACGTTCGGCGCGGTCGTGTCCTTCTTTACATAGAACGCGTCCGCGGAGAGCGAGCTCTGGCCCAGCCTGTCGTAGGCGCGCACGGTAACGTAATTAGTGCCCTGCGCCAGCAGGTTCCAGGCGCCGGCGGACAGCGCCCAGTTGGCGCTGTACGTGGACACGTTAAGACCCGAAGCTATATCCGTCCAGCCTACCAGCTGGCTTCCGCCCTGGGCAGGCAGGGAATTGATGCTGTACTGCATGGTGGCGACGCCGGAATACAGGTCGCGGAAGTCCACGTCGAACACCGCGCCGGGGTTGGCGGCGCGCCAGGCGCTGTCGCCGGCCTGGTTGTCGATAACGTCCGGCCCGAAGGTGTCCTTGAGGACGGTAAAGACGTCGGAGCGGGAAGCGGTGGAGCCGGCCACATCCCAGGCGCGCGCGGTTATGTAGTTGGTCCCGGCGGCCAGCAGGGAGAAGTCAACGCCCCACGGCCCCGGGAAGGAACCGCGCGGGGTACCGGAAGAGATCACGGTCCAGCCGACGGGATTACTCCCCGACTGGGCGGGACCTGTCCAGGCGGCATACTGCATGGTGTCGAGGCCGGTCCGGTTATCGGAGAAAGGCACGTTGTAGACGGGCCCCGGTTCGGAACTGCGCCAGGCGGTTTCACCGGGCTGGTTGTCGGTGATGACCGGCGGCACGGTATCGACGACCACCCGGAACGAAGAACTGTTATCCGAGTAATTTCCGGCGTAGTCGCGCGCCTTTACGCGCCAGTAATGCGTGGTCCCGGCCGCGAGGGAACCGGTCTGCTGCGAAGCCGCCGGCGAGGCCGAATAAGCCAGCGGCGCGAAACCGGGAACTGTGGAAACCTCGAGAGCGTAGCCGTAGATCCCCGACGAGCCGTCGGCAGAGTCCGACCAGTCGAAGAAAGGCGCGAGAGTGGCCCGCACCGCCAGGTCCGCGGGGGCCAGCGGCGAAGGGACGGACGGGACCGTGGTATCTTTTTTCACGTAGAAAGCGTCATCAAGTTCAGCGGAATTGCCGGCATTGTCGTACACCCGCACCGACACCCGGCCCAGCCCCTCGGGCAGCGCGGTGAAGGTGGAGGCGGCCAGGGCCCAGTCGGCCGTGTAGCTGTTGGAGTTGATACCTGAGGCCGGGGCGTACCAGTCGGCCGCCAGCGTGCCTGTCTGGGACGGGCCGGTGGCGACCTTTATCTCGAAGCGCGCCAGGGCGGAGCCGCCGGCGTCCGCGAAGTCCACGTTATACGTGCCGTCGTTGACGGAGCGCCAGGCGTCGTCGCCGGACTGGTTATTGGTTATGGAGGGCGCGGTCACGTCCTTTTTTATATAGAAGACGTCGTTGACCGCCGTGGTGGCTCCGCTGACGTCCCACACCCGCACGGAAACGTAGTTGACGGCGTTCTCGGCCAGCGCGGAAAAGTCCACGGTCCAGTCGGAGGTATAGGAAGGCGCGTTTATATTGGACGCTATATAGGTCCAGTCCTTTATCAGCGTCCCGGCCTGCCCGGGCGACGTCGTGACCTTGTACTGCACGGCCGAGAGCCCGGAGGTGCCGGCGTCCTCGAAATCCACGCTGTAAACGGTGCCGGGAACGGAGCGCCAGTCATCGTCCCCGTCCTGGCTGTCCAGCACGCGCGGCGCGGCGGTGGATTTCCTGACGTAGAAGACGTCGGAAAGGACCGCGGACAGGCCGGCGCCGTCGTAGGCGCGCACGGAGATGTAGTTCAGGCCGCTCGCGAGGGCGTCGAACACCGTCTGCGGCAGCGCCCAGGGCGCCGCGTAATAATCCGAGCCTATGCCCGAGGCTACCGTGGTCCAGTCAGCCGCCACCAGGCCGGTCTGCGCCGGGCCGGTCGTCGCCTTGACCTGGAAATAGGACAGCCTGGCGCCGCCGGCGTCCGCGAAGGACACCGCATAGCTGCCGGCGTTGGAAGCGCGCCAGGCGTCGTCGCCGGACTGGCTGTCGGTGATGGTGGGCGCCGTCGTATCTTTCCGGATATAGAATACGTCGTTCAAGGCGGCGGTATTCCCGGCATTATCGTAAACCCTGGCGGAAATATAGGAGGTTCCCTGCGGCAGCAGCAGCCAGGTGGAGATGCCCAGGTCGAAATTATCGGTATAGGAGGCGGAATTGATGTTCGCCGCCCGGTCGAACCAGTCGGAGAGCACGGTCCCGGTCTGGGCGGGGCCGGAGGTTATCTTCAGCTGGAAGCGGGAGAGCAGCGAGGCTCCGCTGTCCTGGAAATCCACGTTGAATTGCGCGCCCGGAACGGCGCGCCAGGCGTCGTCGCCGGGCTGGCTGTCCACGATGTTCGGGGCCAGGGCGTCTTTTTTGATATAAAACACGTCGTCGGCCGTGACCGTGGACCCGGCCGCGTCCCAGGCCCTGACCGAAACGTAGCTGGTGCCGTCCCCGAGCAGGCCGAAGTTCGCTCCCCAGGGGGAAGAATAGGCAGCGGCGGACAGGGGCGTGGAGGTTATTATGGCCCATGGGATATAGTTCACCCCGGTACGGCCAGGGCCGGACCAGGCGGAGTATTCCAGGGACTCCAGCAGCGAGCCCCCGGCGTCCGCGAAGGACACGTTGTAAAGCGTGCCGGCGGAGGAACGCCAGGCATCGTCGCCGGCCTGGACGTCGGAGATAGCCGGGGGCGCGGTATCCACCCGCACGGAGAAAGTGGCGCTGTAAGCGCCGTAATTGGCGGAATTATCCTGCGCCCGCGCCCGCCAGTAGTACAGGCCCGAAGCCAGGGTCCCGGCATACTGCGAGGTCCCGGCCTGGGCGCTGGAGTAGGTAACGGCGAAATCCGCGGAGGTAGCCAGGAAGAGTTCATAAACGTAAACTCCGGAACCGGCGTCCGCGGCGTCGGACCAGTCGAAATTAACCCCGGCGCTGTTGGTTATGCCGCCGTTGGCGGGTGAGAGGGCCGCCGGCGCGGTGGGCGGGGAAGTGTCTTTGCGCACGTAGAACACGTCGGAAAGGAGCGCCGTGTTCCCCGCGTTATCATAAACTCTCGCGGAAACATAGGACTGCCCCTCGGGCAGCGCGTTCCAGGTGGAGTCGCCTATGGCGAAATCGGAAGCATAGGAGGCGGCGTTTATCCCCGAGACGCGGTCGAACCAGTCGGAAACCACCGTGCCGGTCTGGCCGGGGCCGGTAGTTATTTTAAGCTGGAACCTGGACAGCAGCGAGCCGCCGGCGTCGCCGAAGGCCACCTTGTAGAGCGTGCCGGGCGCCGCCCGCCAGATATCGTCCCCCGCCTGGTTGTCGGTTATGACCGGGGCTGAGACGTCCTTGCGGATATGGAAGACATCGTCGGTGGTGGCCAGGTTGCCTGCGCGGTCGGAGGCCTGCACGGAAACATAATTGGTGCCGTTGGCGAGCAGCGCCCAGTTAGCCGCGGAAAGTCCCCAGTCCGCGGGATAGGAGGCCGAAGCTATGCCCGCCGCTATGCCCCCCGCCGCGAAGGAGACCAGCTGCGAGCCGGTGCGGCCGGGCGCGCTGTAGACGGCATAGCTTACGGCCTCCAGCAGCGAGCTGCCCTCGTCGGTGAAGTGCACGTTGTAAACGGTGCCGGAAGAATTGCGCCAGGTATCGTCCCCCGCCTGGCCGTTGACCGTTACCGGCAGGACGGTGTCCACGAACACCGTGTAAGTGGAGGCGTAGCCGGAATAATTGTTTACCAGGTCCCTGGCCCTGACGCGCCAGAAGTATTGCCCGCTGGCAAGGACGGAAGAAGTTGATTCGGAAACTGACGGCGCGGCGGAATAAGAGAGCGCGGCGAAATCCGTAGAGGTGGCCGCCTGCAGCTCGTAATTATTAACCCCGCTGGCGAGGTCGGAGGAACCGGCCCAGTCGAAGAACACCGCCGGGTTCTTGAGGAATGAGCCGTTGGCGGGAACCGAGAGGACCGGGACGGTCGGCGGTGTAGTGTCCTTCTTCACGTAGAAAGCGTCTACGGCGGGAACAAGGGAAACGTTGTCCGAGCCGTCGGTAGAACGCACCGTCACGTAATTATAGCCTTCCTTAAGGGCCGCCCAGGTGCCTGCGCCAAGCGCCCAGTTGGCCGTGTAGCTGTCCACGACCGAGGTGGAAACCTGCGTGGTCCAGTCTTCCAGCAGCTGGCCGGTCTGCCCGGCGCCTGCATAGACCTGCGTCTGTAGGCCGCGCAAATGCGAGCCGCCGGTATCCGCCGCGTCCATGTTGTAAGTCCCGGAGTTGGAAGCCCGCCAGGTGTCGTCCCCGGGCTGGTTGTCCGTTACGGTGGGCGGCACGATGTCGTGCCGGTGGAGGGCCAGCATGGCCGGCATATAGGCGCTGGCGGTAAATCCCGTGGTATGGACCGTCGGGTTGAGCGTGAACACGCTGCCGCTCCAGGCCGCGCTCCTGAGGTCGCTGGAGGCGGACCAAGCGGTCATCATCATGGCGTTGGTCTTGGAATCCGGCTCCAGCTGCACGCCGTTGACCAGGCCGGTCCAGTTGCCCACAGTGGGCGCCGCGGCCAGAGAGCCGGACCAGCCGCCGCCCACGGTCCAATAGGCGTAATAAACGGTATTGGAGGCCGAGTTGGCGCAGGCGATAACGGCCTTGCCGCTTTTCCCTTCCCAGGAAGCGTCTATGGAGCGGGACTGGTTGGTGAGGTTGCGCACGGTAGCGTTGCCGGTGGCCTGGTAGGCCCAGGCGTTGGTATCGCCGTTCCACATATAGGCGTTCCAGTCGTTGCGCGAATCCACGTCGGTGGCGACGATGTAATTGGAGTTGGGGTCCGAGGCCAGGCTTATCCACTGCGCCTGCCCCAGCGTGTTGGTCTGGAAGGTGAAATAAGACGAAGTCACCGCCGCCCAGACGGAACCGTTCCAGCGGGTAGTCTCCGCGCGCCCGTTGGTCCCGCCCCTGTTGACCACGATCGCGTCCCCGGACTGGCTTTCCCAGGCCACGTCGAAATTCTGCTTGGTTATGGCGCCGGCGCTGGCGATTATCTGCGTACCGTTGACCCACGCGGTGGAACTCCAGCGTATGGCATAGATCTGGTTGGAGGTGGCCTTGAGGAAAGCCGCCATAAGTTCGTCGGAAGCGGGCTTCGGGACCAGCCTCACCCAGACGGAGGCGGAGGCGCCGCCGGCGGCGATGGTCTGCGTCCCGCTCCAGGAACTGCCGTCGTAAATATCATATTTGAGCGAGCCGGCTACGGAAGAGTTGTAAAGCACCAGGGCGCGGCCGGAATTCTGCTCGTAGGCGATGTCGAACCCGCGGTAAGCGGAGTTCGCGGCGCTGATATTCGCGGCTGCGCTCCACTCGTTGGTCCACTGCCCCGTAAGGCCGTTATAGCGCTGGATCTGCAGGACGCCGTCGGAGGACAGGATACCGGCGATTTTTTCGTTGCGCAGCGGGGAAGCGCGCACTATAACGTGCCGTATCACGAAGCCCGCGCCGCCGCCGGTGGCCGTTCCGTTCTGGGCGTTGCCGAAATTAGGCGGCGTCCAGGTCTTTATCGTGGGCACGTTGGTGGTGCCGACGGCGTACATCATGTTGCCGCCGGTGCCCCCGCCTACCTGCGCCCAGGCCCCGGGGCTGTTGGAGAGCGGCGAAGTATTGTTGGCCTCGTCCACGGCCTTCACCGCCCAGTAATAGGTAGTGCCGGGCTCCAGCCCGTCGACGCCCTGCGCCTCGGTCACGCCGGGGTACTGAGGCACCCAGGCCTGGCTGTAGACGTTTGCCCCGTCCCAGAGCACGCTGGAGGTTATGGCCTGGTCCGTTCTGTAGCGGACCTGGTAAGCCGTGGCCGTGCCTATGGACAGCCCGTTATCGCCCACGGCCTCCCAGGAAAGCGACACCTGTCCGTCGAAGCCGCCCTGCTGGGCCGAAAGCGTGGAAATGGTCCCGGGGGGCGTGATGTCCGGCCCGGAAACTGCCGAAGCGGTATTGGAAATATCGGAAACATTGCCGGCCCTGTCCACGGATTTTATCGCGACATAATAGAGGACATTGGTTTCAAGGCCGTCGACGTTATAGCTTTCCGGGGAACCGGGCGCTACCGGCTCCCAGGCTTGCGCATAAGTTTCCGCCGTGTCGAAGTTGCCGCCGCTGATATTGATGTACGAGGAGAACTTGACGATATAGCCGCTGACGGCGGCCCCGCCGTCGTCGGGCGCGGTCCAGGAAAGCGCTATCGCGCCCTCCGAAGCGGTAACTCCGGCCAGCGCGCTTACCGCGGCCGCCGCCATGGTATCTTTGCGCACGTAGAACACGTCGGCCAGCACGGACGTGGAGCCGCCCATATCGTAGGCCCGCAGGGAGAGGTAGCTGGTCCCGCCCGCCAGCAGGTCCCACTGCGCCTGCGGCAGCGCCCATTCTTCGGTATAGGAGGCGGCGTTGATCCCGGTCACCGCGTCGGTCCAGTCGAACAGCAGCGACCCGGTCTGGCCGGGGCCGGTCATGGCCTTAAGCTGGAATTTGGCCGCCAGGGACTCGTCGTCGGCGAGGTCCACGTCGTAGGCGCCGGTATTGGCGTTGCGCCAGGTATCGTCGCCCGCCTGGTTGGGCGTTATAACGGGCCCGGAAGTGTCTTTCTTTACGAAGAAGGCGTCGGACAGCGTAGAGGGGTTGCCGACCGCGTCGATGGCCCGCACCGACACGTAATTAACGCCTTCCTGCATGGCGTCGAAGACCGCGGGCGGCAAGCCCCAGTCGGACGAATAGCCCGTGCCGGAGAGCGGCGAGACCTGCGTCCAGTCGGCCAGGACGGTGCCCGTCTGGCCGGGGCCGGTAGAGACCTTGACCTGGAAGGAACCGAGCCCGGACAGGAGGTCCTCGAAATCCACGTCGTAGCTGCCGGTGTTGCCGGCGCGCCAGGCTTCGTCGCCGGACTGGATATTGGTTATGGCGGGCCCCGCGGCATCCTTGCGCACGTAGAAGGCGTCGGCCAGGGTGGTAGTGGAGCCCGCCGTGTCCGCCACCCGCACCGACACGTAATTGGTTCCCGGCTGCAGCAGCGCGAAAACGCCCGCGCTCAAAGCCCAGTCGCCGGGGTAGGAATCGAGGCCCGCCGGGAACGGGGAAATATCCGTCCAGGCGGCAAGCTCCGTTCCGGCCTGGCCGGTGGAAGACCAGATATTGTACTGCGCCCTGGCAAGTTTCGAACCGCCCGCGTCGGTGAAATGCACGCCGTAGGCCCCGGTGTTGGCGGCGCGCCAGACATCGTCGCCGGCCTGGCTGTTCGCCAGTACGGGCGGCACGGTGTCTTTCAGGACGTAGAAGGCGTCGGTGCTTACGGCCACATTGCCGGCCAGGTCATAGGCGCGCGCCGAGATATAGGCCGTGGCGCCGGAATTCAGCGCGGCGAAATCCACACCCCAGGGATTAGTGTATGAAGGGGCCGAGATACCCGCCGCTATGTCCGTCCAGCCTTTCAGGTTGCCGGAAGCCGTGCCCGGCGCCGAAGAAGCGGAATACTGCACCTTGGAAAGCAGGGAGAAAGGATCGCTGAAGCCGACAGCGTAGACCGCGCCCGGATCGACGGAACGCCAGGCGGCGTCTCCGGGCTGGTTGTTGACGAAAGCGGGCGCCTCGGTGTCCTTTTTGACGTAGAACACGTCGCTGACGGTGGTAGTGGTGCCGGCCAGGTTCCAGACGCGCACGCTGATGTAGTTGAAGCTGGATTTGAGGGCCGCGAAGTCCACCGCCCAGTTCACCGTATAGTCGGCTGCGTTGATGGCGGCGGCTATATCCGTCCAGTCTTTCAGCGGGGTGCCGCCCTGGGCGGGGGCGGAAGAAACCTTGTATTGCGCCGCGGCCAGCAGCGGACCTCCGGCCGCGCTGAAATCCACGTTGTAAAGAGTGCCGGGGGAACCGCGCCAGGCGCTGTCGCCGGGCTGATTGTTGACTACCGCCGGGGCGGTCAGGTCCGCATCGGTGACGGCTTCCGGAGCGGTATCGCTGCCCGGGGGGTCGGTTTCATCTTTATTGCCCGCGTTGTCATACACCACGAGCCTGAAACCTATCATGCCGCCGGACGGGGCGGTAAAAGCTATCGGGCTCGAAGTAAAAGTGGTCCCGAACTGCGTCCAGGCATAGGGCAGCTGGGTCGAGTAGGTGTAGTACAGTTTTACATACTGCACCCCGGCCGGGCCGGAGTCCGAAGCCGAGTAGGGGATGTCGAACCCGAGCGAACCGGAATAAGCCGGCGCCGGGAGCGCCCCGGCCGGCGGCTGCGTATCTTTGCGCACATAGAAGGCGTCCGGCACATCCGCGTACCCCCCCGCGTTATCCTGGACGCGGGCCGTTATATAATTGGTTCCCGGCAGCAGCAGCGACCACATGCCGGGCGTCAGCTGCCAGCCGGAGGGATAAGAGGCCGCATTGATGCCGCTCACCAGGTCCGTGAAGCCGAAAGCCGAAGAGCCGGTGCCGGCCGTGCCGGTAGAAGCTTTTAGCTGAACCTTTGAAAGCAGCGAACCGCCCGTGTCGGTAAAGCCCACGCTGTAAGTCCCGGTGTTGGCGGAGCGCCAGGACGCGTCCCCCGCCTGGCCGTCGGCCGCGGCGGGCGGCACCGTGTCCTTGAGCACGTAGAAGGCGTCGGTCAGCGTAGCGCTGGACCCGGCATTGTCGAAGACGGCTACCGAGACATAAGCCGTAGCCCCGCTCTGTATCGCGTCCCACGAGGCGGCGGCCAGCTGCCAGGGCGTGGCGTACGACGAGGAATTTATGCCGACGACCGCGTCGGTCCAGTCGGAGATGAGCGTCCCGGCCTGGCCGGGCTGCGAGGCAAGTTTCACTTTAACCCGGTCCAGCAGCGAGCCGCCGGTGTCGGCGAAACGCACGTCGTAGGCTGCGGTATTGGCCGCGCGCCAGGCGCCGTCCCCGCCCTGGTAGTCGTTTATGACCGGCGGCGTGGTGTCCTTGCGCACATAGAAAACGTCGGAGACCTCCCGTTCGTTGCCGGCCCTGTCGAAGACGCGCGCCGACACGTAAGTCTGGCCCTGCGGCAGCTGCGCCCAGAGGCCGGCGGTGAGCGGCCAGGGCCCCGCGTAAGCGGAAGAGTTCAGGCCCGAGTAAATATCGGTCCAGTCCGCCGCCACGGCGCCGGCCTGATTCTGGCCGGCGGCCAGCTTTACCTGGAACCGTTCCAGGAGGGCGCCGCCCTCGTCGGCGAACCCCACGGCGTACAGGGTGCCGGAAGAATTACGCCAGGCGTCGTCGCCCACCTGGTCGTCCGAGATGGACGGGAGGGTGACGTCCTTGAACACCTTAAAAACGTCGCTCGAGACCGACAGCAGACCCAGCCTGTCGTAGGCGCGCACGGAAATGTAGTTGGTGGCGTTCTCGGCTATGGTCGAGAACAGCACGGACCAGCTGTCGGTGTAATAGGTGGGGTAGCCGGCCAGCACGTCCGCGGTCAGCCAGCCGCTTATGGGATAGCCGAGCTCCGGCGCGGTGCTGACCCTGTATTCCAGGGCGGAAAGACCGGAAGCCCTGTCGTAGAAATCCACGTCGTAGGCGGCGCCGGGAGAACTTTGCCAGGCATAATCACCGGCCTGGCCGTTCACGATCACCGGCGGGGTGGTATCCTTCCTTACATAGAACGCGTCGTCGTAGGCGGTCCCGAGCCCGGCCCGGTCGAAGACGCGCACGGAAACGTAGTTCTCCCCCTCTGCCGCGGCCGCGAAATCCACTCCCCATTGCGCTTCGTAGGAGGCCATGCCGGCGGGGTCGCTGAAAATATCGGTCCAGTTCTTCAACAGCGCCCCGGAACCTCCGGGCCCGGAATACAGCCGGTACTGGGCCGTGGCCGCGCCGGATTCAAGGTCGTTGAAGTCCACGTCGTAGATGGCGCCGGGGTCGGCCAGGCGCCAGTTGTCGTCGCCGGACTGGGTTACCACTATCCCCGGCGCCGCGGTGTCCTTCCAAACGGTAAAAGCGTTATAGGTGTCGCTGGAAAGCAGGGCAACGTCGTACACCCGCACCGAGATATAGGCGGTAGCCCCGCTCGGGATGGACTCCCAGATATCGGCCTGCAGCGGCCAAGGGGTGGTGTAATTGCGCCCGGACAGGTTCCCGGCATCGGTCCAGTCCAGCAGGTACGGCGCGTAATCGCCGGTGTGCGTGGAAGCCCTCAGCTGGAAACGCAGCAGGGCGGATTCAAGGCCGGGGTCCGCGAAATTAACGCTGTAGAGCCGGCCGTTGGAGGACTGGTAATAAGTGGCGTCGCCTTCCAGGTCGGTCAGCACCGGGGGAGTGGTGTCCTTGCGCACGTAGAAGACGTCGTTGACCGAGGCCGACAGGCCCGCCTGGTCGAAAGCCCGCACAGAGACGTAATTGGTGGTCCGGCTCTGCAGGGCGTTGAAATCCACCTGCCAGTTGGCCGTGTACGAGGTCTGCCCGGCGGGATTGCTTACGATATCGGTCCAATCCTTTATCTGCTGCCCGCCCTGCGCGGCCTGGCTGTAGATCCTGTATTGCGCCGTGGTCAGGCGCGAACCGAGGTCCGTGAAATCTATGTTATAGACCGAGCCGGCGGCGGCGCGCCAGGTATTGTCGCCGTTCTGCAGGTCGCTGACCGCCGGAGGCGTGGTATCCTTCTTCACGTAAAACACATCCTCGAGCGTGATGCTGGTCCCGGCCACGTTCCAGGCGCGCAGGCTTATATAGTTGGTGGTCTCCCGCAGCGAATCGAAGAAGGGCTGCGGCAGCGGCCACGGCGTGGAATATGACAGGCCCGGGGTATCCGCCGCCTTGGTCCAGTCCGCGGCCAGCGTCCCGGTGCGGCCGGGCTGCGTCCAGGCCTGCACCGAGAAGGAGCTCAGGTCCACGCCCGGTTCGTTGCTGACGAAAGCCACATCATAGACCCCGTTGTTGGAAGTGCGCCACAGGGCGTCCCCGGCCTGGTTGACCGTGACGGCTATCGGGTGGCTGGTCCTGAACACTTTAAAGGCGTCCGCGTAGGAGGAGGTGTTGCCGGCCAGGTCCGTCACGCGCAGGGAAAAATAATTCGTGGCCGGCACCAGCTCCAGCGAGTAGAAGTCGGCGTCCCAGTTCTCCACGTAGTAAGTGGTCCCGGCGAGCGCGGCTATGTTTGTCCAGTCCTTGATCAGCACGCCGCCGCCGGCAGGGGAGGTGGTCACTCTGTATTGCGGCGCATTTATTCCCGAACCGCCGCCGTCGAAGAAGTCCACATTGAAGATAGCGCCCGGGTTGGTGGAGTAGGGCCCGAAGCCGCCGGCGGGCGTGCTGACTATGACCATGACCGGGGTCACGGTATCCTTGCGCACGTAGAAAGCGTCGTTGACCTGCGCCGGGTTATCCGCCATATCATAGGCGCGCACGCTGACATAGCCGGTGGCGCCGCTGGGGATGGCGTTGAAATCCACCGCCCAGTCAGCGGAGTAGGAGGAAATACCGGCGGGAGCCGAAACGATATCGGTCCACCCCTTCAGTTCGAAGCCGCCCTGCGCGGGCAGCGAGGTTATGCGGTACTGCGCCGTGGTCAGGCCCGCGGTGAGGTCGCCGAAACTTACCTTGTACACGGCGCCCGGGTCGGCGCTGCGCCAGGTCGCGTCGCCGGCCTGGTTGTCGGTTATGGCGGGGGAGACATTGTCCTTGCGAATATAGAAGGCGTCCTCCAGCGTCGCGGAGTGGCCCAGGTTATCCACGGCGGTGACGGTGATGTAATTGGTCCCCTGGGCCAGCAGGTTGAAGTCCACGGTCCAGTCCCCGGTGTAAGGCTCCGGGATGGCGGCCGGAGTTACGGGATTTGCGCCGGTGCGCCCCGGGCCGCTCCAGGCTTCGTAGCTGGCCGAAGCAAGCCCGGCTCCGGCGTCCGCGAAGTGCACGTTATAGGCCGTACCGCCGAAGCGCCGCCAGGCGTCGTCCCCTGCCTGGCCGTCGGCGATCGCCGGAGCTGAAGTGTCCTTGAGCACGTAGAAGGCGTCGGAAACTGTGGTAGTGGTGCCGGCGTAATCGCTAACGCGGACGGAAACGTAGTTCGTGCCGGACAGCATAAGGTCCCAGACCGCCCCGGGCAGCTGCCAGGCATTCGTATAAGAATCCGAGTCGATCCCAGTGACCGCGGGCTCCCAATCGGCTACCAGCGTGCCGGTCTGGGCCGGCCCGGTGGTTACCTTTACCTGCACCCCGGACAGCAGCGAGCCGCCGGTATCCCCGAAAGCTACGGCATAAAGGCCGGTGTTGGCGGCGCGCCAGCTGTCGTCCCCGGGCTGGTTGTCGGAGATGGACGGGGCAGAGGTGTCCTTGAGTATGTAAAAAACGTCGTCCTTAGCCTGCTGGTTGGCCGCGTTGTCCGTTACACGCACGGAAACATAAGATATGCCGGCGGGCAGGGCCTCCCACTGCGCCTGCGTCAGCGCCCAATCGGAAGAATAGGCGGCTGAATTTATCGCGTCCTGCCGCGGCAGCCAGTCCTGGACCACCGCGCCGGTCTGGCCGGGCCCGGTGGTTATCTTCAGTTCGAAGCTGGAAAGGAGCGAACCGCCGTCGTCCGTAAAATGCACGTTGTAAAGCGTGCCGGAGGAACTGCGCCAGTTATTGTCCCCGAACTGGTTGTCCGCGATGGCGGGCAGGGTTTTATCCTTGCTTATGTAGAAGGCGTCGGCATAGGTGGAGGTATTGCCGGCCAGGTCCGTGAACCGCACCGAAACGTAATTGGTGGCCGCCCCTTCTTCCAGGGCGGAGAAATCCACCGACCAGTCCGTGGTGTACGAGGCCCCGCCCGCGGGCGGCTCCACTACCGGGTTCCAATCCTTGCGCAGCGTTCCCTGCAGGCCGGGTTCGGACCGGACGGAATATTCTATAACGTTCAGCATCGAGCCGCCGGTATCGTAAAAATTCACGTCGTAAAGCTTGCCCGGGTCTTTCTGCCAGGCCGCGTCGCCGCCGGCCTGTCCGTTCTGGGCGTAAGGCGTGGTGGTATCCTTGTTGACGTAGAAAACGTCGTCCACCGCGGTGGTGGTGCCCGCCACGTCCCAGGCGCGCACGGAAACGTAGTTCGCACCCTCCGCCAGGGCCGGCCAGGAAGAAGCGGAGACCCCCCACGGCCCGGGATAGGCCGAAACGCCGGCGGGGCCGGAAGAAATAAAGGTCCAGTCCAGTTTTCTGGTCCCGGTCCGGCCGGGGCCGGTCCAGGCCGTGTACTGTATGCTGTCTATTTTCGAGCCGCCTTCGTCCATAAAGGAAACATTATAAATATCGCCCGGGTTGGCGTTGCGCCAGGCGGCATCCCCGCCCTGCGCGTCGTTAATCTCCGCCGGGACGGTGTCCTTTAAAACATAGAACACATCATTAGCGGTGGCAGAGGAATTATCGACATTATCGTAGACCCTCACCGACACGTAGCCGGTGGTGCCGCTGGGAATATCATCCCAGACCGCCGCCGGCAGGGCCCAGGCCGAGGCGTAGGAGGCGGCGTTTATACCGGTCACGACAGTCGTCCAGTCGCGGATGAGCGTGCCGGTCTGCGCGGGGCCGGAAGTGACCTTCACCTGGAAATAGGACAGGAGGGACCCGCCGGCGTCGGCGAAAGTCACACTGTAAAGGCCGCTGTTGGAATTGCGCCACCTGTCGTCTCCGGACTGCCCGTCGGTTATGGTCGGGGTGGAGAGGTCCACCAGTAGGGAGCGGTAACCGGCGGGGCTGGAGAGGTTGCCCGCCGTGTCGCTGGAGAGCACGCGCCAGTAATAGGTGTTCTGCGCGGCCGGCCCGATGAAGGCCGCCGAGACCGCCGGCTGGCCGGAATAAGATATGGTCGCGAAATCCGTCGAGGTGGCCAGCTGCAGCAGGTAATTGGCCTGGCCCGAGGCGTTATCGGCCGAGTCGCCCCAGTCGAAAGACAGCCCGGCGTTATTGGTCTTATAGCCGTCGGCAGGGGAAAGAAGCGAGGGTACCGTGGGCGGCGTGGTATCCTTGAGCACCTTAAAAGCGTCGGTAACGGTGGTGGTGTTGCCGGCCACATCGTAGAACTCCACCGTTATGTAGTTGGTGGCGTCGCCGCCCAGGCTGGCGAAATCCACCTGCCAGGGCGTATTATAAGCCGCGCCCAAAACCCCTGTTATGGCCGCGGAAGAGACCTTCAGCGCGCCGGTACCACCGGCCCCCGTCCTGGCCGTGTAGATGGCGCCATTGAGCAGCGAGCCGGGGCTATCGGAGAACCTGAAATCATAAACCGTCCCGGCCGCCTTCCTCCAGGTCAGGTCGCCGCCGGCGACATTGTTGGTATAAGAGGGCGGCGTCGTGTCCTTTAGTACCTTGAAAGCGTCGGTTATGGTAGTAGTGTTGCCGGCCACATCGTAAAACTCCACCGTTATATAGTTGGTGGCGTCGCCCGCCAGGCCGTCGAAGTTCAGCGCCCAGGGCGTGTTATACGCCGGCCCGGAAACCCCGGGCAGGGACGTGGTGGAAAACAGCACGGCGCCAAGTCCGCCGGCCGAAGCTCTGGCCGCGTAGACCGCGCCGGCCAGCCTGGAATACGGGTCGGCGAAAGAGACGCTGTAGTTCCGGCCGGTCTTGCGCCAGGTCAGGTCGCCGCCGGCCTCGCCGTTGGTGAACGTCGGGGCCACGGTATCCTTGAAAACCTTGAAAGCGTCGTTGAGCGTGGTGGTGTTGGAAGAATAATCTATGGCCCGTACCGAGATATAGTTGGTGGTCCAGCTCTGGAGACTGGTCCAGAAAGAGGGAGGCAGCGTCCAGTCCGTATTGTAATAGGTGGTGTTGACGCTCAGCGTGGCGGTAACCCAGCCCACGCTGAAATCGGTGCCGGTCTGCGCCGGACCCGACGTGGCGCGCACCAGGAACCTGGAGATGAGCGAGCCGCCGTCGTCGTTCAGGTCCACGTTGTAAGCGCCGTTGTTGGTGTTACGCCAGACCTGGTCGCCTGAGCCCATATTGGAAGTTATGACCGGGCTGGAGAGGTCCACGCGGAAAGCGCGGGTGGAGGAATAAAGCCCGACGTTGCCCGCATTGTCCAGCGCGCGCACGCGCCAGTAGTAATAATTCTGCGCCAGGCCTGTGGGCTGCGCCATAGAGGCCAGGGGGCTGGAACTGTAGGTCACGGTGGCGAAGTCGGGGGCGGTGGCTATCTGCAGCTCGTAATTTTTCAGGCCTGAGCCGTCGATATCGGCAACGTCCTCCCAATTCACCAGCGCCGAACCGGTATTCAGGTCCACCCTGTCTTGCGGCAGTATGGCCGCCAGCGCCGGGGCGGGCGGGCTGGAAAGGTCCACGCCGAAATCCGGGCTGCCGCCGTTATTGGCCCAGCCCCGGCGGCCGCCGTCGCCGTTGGCCGCCGCGCGCCAATGATAAATGGTGCCCGAAACAAGCCCGGACACCACGGTATAGCTTGAGCCCGCCACGGCATTGTACTGGAAGACCGGGCCAGTAGAAAGCCCTAGCGCGTCGAACGCGGCGGCATTGGGCTTTACCTCCGCCACCAGCGAGATATTATCCGCGGTCATGGAACTGGCCAGTACCGCTTCTAACCGGACGTCGGAGGAGTTTATATATTGGCCCGCGTTTATTACGGTGCCATCGGTCTTTTTCTGCGCCAGCGCGGTCGGCTGCAGCGGGGACGGGATAAAGGTGTAAACGTTCCGGAACTGCCCGCCCAAAGCGCCCCCGGTGGCGCTCAGGGTATAGTTAACGGTCACGTTGGCGGTCTGGGGAGTTACCTGGGACAGGTTCTGGTAGAAAGCCTTGACCCGCGCGGCGTCTCCCGGCACGCGATGATCCGCTACCTGCGCCCCGCTGCCGTTAAAATCGATGGTGGTGGTAAAATTGGCCAGGGCCACGCTGACAGCGTCGCCGGACACATAGGCCGACCTCTGCGTTTTTGCGCCGTTGAGCTCGGGCGAATACAGGCTGACGACAGAGGCGTAGGGTTTATCCGTGCCTATCGTATCGGCCCCGGCCAGCAGTTCATAGGAGGAGGTGTGCGCCGCGTTGTTGCTCGAAGTATACGTGATAATGAGCTCGGCCCCGTGGGCACCGCCCCCCGCGCCCGAGGGAGCCGTAACCGTGGTGCCCACCACGATAGGCCCCGAAGACCAGCCGCCTATAGCGCCGGTCAGACTATGAAAGAACTGGTAGCCGGTGATCTGCGCCGCCAGGCTCTGCACACCGTACAGCCTTTGCGGAACGGCGGTGCCGCCTATACTGGAATCCACCGGCAGGGTGTTGCCGGCGGTAGCAAGATTAAAACTCCCCGCGATCCTGGCGTATACTTCCTTAAGCGTTACCCCCTCTTCCCGCAGATATACGGGCACCTCGAAAAATTCGGTGCTGTTCGCCGAAGAACCCTGGCCCAGAAAATACTTTACGGTCTGAATTTTTTCGGCGGCCGCGTTATTGGCCTCGTAGGTTATGACCACTTCGCCGCACAAAGTGTTAATCGGGTCGTTAGTCGTTACTATTTTCAGATCCTGCAGCGTACCGGTTGAAAAACCCGTCACGAAAGTGGAATTAGACAGGTACCTGAAGTCGTAAGAGTCGCCCCAGGCATCGTCATGGTTTTGCGTAGGTTCATTAGTACCGTTGTTGATGTTAACGTACATGGAGCCGTCCGCCGCGGCATTCTGCCTGAAGCCTCTTATTTCGACCCATTGCTGCTGCAGCGCAGACAGGTCGGGGATATCGGCCTTGTATTGCATTGTCATCGTGCCGGCCGCCTGCTGGCCGGTGAACGCGGCTATCTTGCCGGTATAATCGGAATAAAGCGGGAACCTGACGGTCTTGACCTGCGTGGCGGCGTTCTCGTCGTACTCGTAGGTTATATGCAGCTTCATCGTATGGGCGTTGCTGCCGGGGCCGGCTATGGTCACGCCGGCGGTAAAAGTCTGCCCGGAGATAAGCGTGCCGGCCAGCGCCGCGGTGACATCGGCCCTGGCAAAAATAGTGATCGATTCCCCGGAATGGGTGGTATACGCCCCGGAGGTAAAGCGCGCCGTGGTCGCCGTGGCCCCGGCGTTGAAAAAGATGGTCAGCGGGTTGATGCTGGTCCTGACGGTGGTCAGCCCCTCGAATTCCAGCCAGGCGCTGCGTATGGCCGTGTAATCGGGCAGCTTCACCGTGCGGGTGGGAAAGGAATACTTCGTGTTGCTGGCCACATCGGTGGCGGAATAATACCCGCCGAAATTATACTCTACCGTTTTTATGCGGGTCTCGGCGGAAAGGAAAGGCGAGGCCCAAAGGCCAAGGGCCAGGGCAAGGGCCAGACGGGCAAAAGAAAGACCGCGCGGCTTTAAGCCGCGTTTTGTTCTTTCCTCCGTGCTGTTCCGCCTAATTAGCATAACAGTTCCGTTTTCTTTCGCTTTGCATCCTACATAGCTCGCTATTCCTCCGCCGGCCTCTGTGTTTTGTTCTTGTCCTCTTCCTTGCGCATCTCGATGATATCCCGCACCGTCAGGCCCACCAGCCAGTGGTTGACCTCGCCGCGCAGCGTTTCGTAAAGCTTGATGCTCAGCGCCTTTTTCCCTATTTCCGGCGCGTGGTTGAAAGTGAAGGCCTCCATCAGTTCCCAGACGTTTATCTCGTCGAGGTCCTTGCGCAGGCGCCAGCCTTTCCCTTTCTGCGATTCCACGAAGCCGGCGTGCACCAGCGCCTGCAGCACTTTGTTGCAATAAGCCGGCGGCAGCTCCTGGAAACGCGCTATATCGGCCACCTGGCTCCATTCCCCATCATGTTCGCCCAGGTAATGCAGGCAGGCAAGGCCGTAAGCCAGTGTGCGGTTCATTTTCATCGGCATATAAGTACCTCGAAAACCCCTCATCGGACACTCCATGTCCGATGGCTCCGCAAAAAAATAAACGAACGCCCGCTCCAAGCCGTTCATCTATATTAGGAGTATACCAGACCTATAACCGATGTCAAGGCCTACCCGGTTACAACAAAGGCTGGGGTCAGACCCTGGGGTCTGACCCTAGGGTCTGACCCCAGATCCCAGCCGGGCGGTTTTGGCGATGAGGCAGGCTGTTTTATAGGGGGAATTGATGTTTCCCGTCTCGAGAAGGCTTATTCCCGGGCAGCGGCTGCAGAAATCCAGGTCGGGACAGGAGCGGCAGGCTTCCAGGTCTGAAATTTTCACTTTACGCCATTTCTTCAGCCAGGCGGAATTTTTCCAGATCCCGGCAAGAGACCTGCGGCGGACATTTCCCAGTTTTACGCCAAGCTGCAGGCAGGGATAAACGTCGCCGTAAGCATTTATGGAAACGGTATTGCGCCCGGCGCCGCAGACCGGGGAATCAAGGGCCGCGGCCGGGCAGGAATTCTCCTCACGGGGATTTACCTTACGGTCGCTGATGAGGGCACGTAGCCTGGCGGCGGGAAGGCGGAGGCTCGCTTTGGCGTCCCCGCCGTCGGAGCTCCCGGTAAGCACAGGGTCAAAGGAGTACCCAAAATCATTTTCACGGGCCAGGCGCACGATATAGCCAAGTTCGCCCGCCACCGGCTTCATCAAGGGGGTCTTAAGTTTGACCCGGAAACCAGCCCGCTTCAGGGCCTTGGCCGCAGCCAGGGTCTTGCGGCAGGAACCGGGGAGGCCCGTAAGGCCGTCATGGACGCGGGGCCTGCCGTAAAAACTAAGCTCGAAAGCTGAAATATTGGCCGGGCGCAGGGACCTTATCAATGCCGGTGTAAGCCCGGCCCCGGAGGTAAAGACCCTGACCTCGAAGCCCAGTTTCCCTGCATACAGGCATAAGTCAGGCAGGTCCGGCCGCAGCAATGGCTCCCCCCCGGTAAAAACAAGGGACAGGGTGCCCAGACCCATCAATTTTTTAATGACACCTTTCCACTCTCTTTCTGATAATTCCTTTCTCGGTGAGTTGCGGCAGGCTTCAGGCAGGTAGCAGTGGGAGCAACGCAGCGGGCACCCGTAAGTCAGCTCCAGCTGGGCGCCAAGCGGGATATTATTGAGCAGGGTAAGCCGGTTAAGCCTGGCGGACACGGTTTCGGCTGGCATAGGCGCGCCGGCAACTCAGCGCCCGTTCCCGGGCTTCGTCCCCGGGGGCAGCACCGGCAGTTCGAAGAAGAAGCTGGAGCCTTTTCCTTTCTCGCTGGCTATCTCCAGGCGGCTGCCGTGCAACAGGAGCAGGTCGTTTACTATCTTCAGGCCGAGACCGAACCCGGAGGCGGCGTTGCGCCCCTCCTCGGTGCGGTAAAAGCCCGCGGTAATCTTTTTAAGGTCAACCAGCGAGATGCCGATGCCGGTGTCCTCCACCGAGAATATCAGCCTGTCCGGGGGCTCGCCGGAGGGACAGATCTCCACCGTAATATTCCCGTTCTGAGGCGTATATTTGACGGCATTGCCGAGCAAATTACTTACCACCAGGGCCATGGCTTCCCGGTCGGCGCTCACCAGGGCGGGGACCTCCGGCAGCCTTATCTCGAGCTTTATACCCTTCTGCCGGAGCAGTTCCCCCGCGGAAGCGACGCAGTCCTGCGCCAGTTCCCGCAGCAGGATGGGCTTGCGCTCCAGCTTGAACCGCCCCTCTTCCATGCGGGCCTCGTTGAGGATGTTCTTTACATAAAGCGACATCTGGTTGTGGGACCCCTCCAGGGTGGCCAGCAGCCTGGAGCGGGTCTCATCCGAAGGGTTCGGCTCGGTCTCCTTAAGCAGGAAGATTCCCGCGGACATTACGGTAAGCGCGTTGTTGAATTCATGGCTTACCGTGTGTATCATCGAAGATTTCAGCCGTGACTGCGCTTTTTCCTTATGCAGCAAGGACCGGATACGGCTGAGCAGCACCACGGAAACCGTGAAAAAAACGAAGCCTACCAGCGTGTTCCAGTAAGGGATCAGCGGGTGCGCGTAGGTATGCTCGGTAAGCCCCTGGTCGACCAGGAGCCAGACGGCCGTGCTTAGGACGGCGGCGGCCATTCCCCACCCCAAGCTCACGCGCCAGGTGACCAGCAGGATGGGAAGCAGGTAAAAGAAGGAGATCGCTATCTCGGCGCCGGTCAGGTAGTCGGCATAGCCTATGACCGCGACAAGGACCGCCGCTGTCGCCAGGGTCCTTGCGGGAGTATCGCTCAGCCTTTCCAGTGCGGGGTGCATATCTGTATGAAATTGTACAAAAATAACTTCCATAGGGAGCGGGGCTTGCGCATCCCGCTGGGTCTGGTATACTATTAATTACTTTGCTTTTTTAAAAATTTGTTACCGCTATTGGGGGGACTTTATTCTATGAAAAAGGTATTCGGACTTATTAAACTCTCACCCTTGTGGATCTTGACGGCGGAATATGTGTTCATGGGGGTAGTCATCTCCCTTTTCTCCGTTTTTCTTGGCTTTTACACTGCCGCGACCATCATGGCTGACAACTGCTACCCGGAGCTGGGGCTTGAGACCATAAAACTGGTGCACCGGCAGATCTTCAACAGCCTGCCCATCGCCGCTGCCGGTTATTCTTCCCTGGTTTTCATCTTTTACTGGTTCTTTGCCCGCGGGCAGGTGAACCGCATCGTAAGGACTTTAAAACAGACCCGCTGATGGAACAGGCTATGAGACTCTCACGCCAGCTACGCCGTGGCTTCGGGCTTGTGGAAGCCATGATGGCCATCTTCGTGCTTTCCATCCTGAGCATGTCCGTGGCCTACATGTACCAGTACATGGCGCTGGTCTCGGTAAAGACCCTGGAGAACACCTATTCCACCCGGATCTCCGAAATGGCCTTCTCCAAACTCAAAACGGTGGAGTACTACTATCTTTTCGATTGCGACTCCGCCCTCCCGGCCTTCGGCCTGACCGGCACCTTCGGCCCGGTAACGCTGCAGAAAGCCGCTTACCCGTACCTGGGTATATTAAGAGCGATAGACGCCGCCACGAAGAAATACAAGATAGACCGCTGGACTATAACCGTGAAATACAAGGTCCGGGACGTTTCGGATGTGAACGGGAACGGGCTTACCGGCGACCTGCGCGATTTCACCGACGCTAACGGGGACAAGAAGGACGATTATGACTCGTCCCTCAAGTATCATAAAGCCAATAGCGACGCCGATTATTACGACACCTATGTCTCCACCTCGCTCAATAAGACCGTGAGCGAAACGCCGGATACCAACCTGAAGGAAGCGACGCTGCGGCTGTACCGGCAGGGCAAGGTGGTGCACACGCAGACGGAGCTTATCTCGCTGGAAATGCTGTCCGGCATAGAGAGCAGGGCCAGCGGCGCGGAACTCAAACTGCTCCTGACCCAGCCTGGGAACAACACCTACCTTTACGATCTCTCGAGCCCGGCGCGGGCGGCCGCCTTCGCCAAGGCCATCAGCAAGCCGTACCCGCCGGACGTGGTGGCCTACCGCGCCGACGTCAGCTACCCCCTGACGCTGACCGGGGAAACCTCCCCGCTGGCCGCGCTCAACTTTTACCGCAATTCGATGAGCACGGTACTGCACACGCACGGGGCGGATTCCGTGGGCAACTTCAACTTCTGGTCTTCTCCGCTTACCGCGGCCCTCGCCGAGGGCGAGAACACCATCTACGCGCAGGCCACGAAAGACACCTATTACTCGCCCTATGCCGAACGCAAGGTCATCCTGGACCTGAAACCGCCCGAAATAGCGGACCCGGCCCCGTCCGGCACGGTCGCCGACCTTTTTCCCTACGTAGGCGCTACGCTGACCGATTCCGCGCTGTCCGCGGGAAGCCCCAGCGGCATCTGCGCCGAAGTTACCACAATGAAGATCAACGGTTCTACGGTGAACTTCGTATATGACGAGGCTACCGGGAACACCCAGTGGGTGGACCCGGCCACGGACCTGCCCGTGCTGCTTACCAACGGCGCCAGCTACACGGCCGTGCTTGAAGGCGGGGACAGGGCCTATTATAAAGCGGCCTCGACCTGGACCTTCACCGTTTCCGTGGCCGGCACCGACCATTCCGCGCCGTCCATAGCCAACAAGGTCCCGAGCGGCTCCACCTCGGAGTCCCTGCCGGAGATAAGCTGCAAGGTCTTCGACAACCAGTCCGGCATAATCCTGAGCAGCATCGTCCTTAAAGTGGACGGGGCCGTGGTGGTCTCCTCGGCGAACATCTCCGGCCACTGGAACGCCAAAGAACAGCGGGTTTTTTACCAGCCGCCCGGCGCTTTCGAGAACTACTCCAGCCACACGGCGGAGGTCACGGCCAGCCACTGGGCAAGCGATCCCCTGGACAAGAAGACCTCGGTCGAGAGCTGGAATTTCAACGTCAGCTACTAAAATGGCTATCTTCAAACCCGTCACAAGAAAAGGCGTAACCCTCGCCGAACTGATCATTTACGTGGCGGTGCTGAGCATCGCCGTGGCCATGTTCGCTAAATTCATGATGGGCTTCGTAAAGTCTTCCAAGGGCGCGGAAATGAAGATGCTCGGGTCGGCCGAGCTGCGCATGTCGCTCATGAAAATGGAGAGGGACCTCTACGAGGCCAACGAATTCACCGGCGTTTCGGCCGCGTCCGTCACCTTCGTCTGCGACATGCTCAAGAACCGGGACTGGAACCCGGACGCCGATTTCGACGGGGACGGCGTCCCCAATATCAAGGACACCGACGCGGACAACGACGCCCAGAACAAGTTTTCGCTGCCGCGGGACCAGCAGTGGCAGGCCGGGTATAACCTGGAAGACGACGACGACGACAATGACGGGCAGCTCGACGTCAGGGTCCAGGCCTATTACTCGTCCGGCACGGTCAGCCGCGGCCTCTCCGTCAACGGCGGCCCGTGGCAGGTGTCCGAACTGGCGGTCGACGTCAGTTCCTTCTCGTTCACTTTTTACGGTTCCAAGCGCGAAGACCTGGGCCGCAACATCGACCTCGGCGACGACGGGGTCGCGGGCACCGGCGACGCCGGCGAAGGGGACGGCGTGATAAGCGCGCGCGAGATAGACTGGGTTCAGCCCCCGGTCGGACACGGAGACCGTTCCGGCAGCGTGGACACCGCCGACGAACGCAAATATATCGCTTCGGTGGAGGTCTACCTGGAGTCCGACACCAACCACGACGGCACCAACGACGCGCAGCTGGGCACGGAGATAATGCCGCCGCTGCTGCCGCTCAAGAGGAGGCGCTGATATGGTACGCAGGCGCGGCATAGCCATGGTCGTGGTCAACATGATGATCCTGTTCCTGGTGCCGTTCATCCTTTACATCCTGCTGACCTCAAGAGGCCATTTAAAGAGCTCCCTCAAAGAGAAGCAGCTGAAAGTATCCGGCAGCCTGGCCTCCAACATCCTGGTGGATTTCATGCGGCAGTTCTCGCAGAACTACTACGAGGGCCATTACGACGCGGATTCGCTTAACCGCAATCCGGCTTTTTACGCCGCAGGGTTTTCGGAAGTGAACGCCGAAGCCGACGCGCAGAACCACAGGCTTTTCATCCGGGCCACCGGCAAGTACGGCAGGGACCAGGACTCGCCGCTGGCGGACAAGAACCTTTACGGCGCGGTGCAGTTCATTTCCGACCTCACCGACTACGGCACGCTGATAAACGGCACCTTCACCATAAGCGCCGATAACGTGGTATATTACGGCAAGTGGTGGATAACCGGCAACCTCGCCATTTCCGGCGATAACGTTACCTTCATGGGGGGGCCGCTGATAGTCGGCGGCAACCTCAGCGTGACCGGCTCCAACGCGCGGATCAACGGCGACCTTTATTACTCGGGCAGCCTGACCGGCAGCCCCGCCGTCACGGGCACGAAATACAACTTCTATCCGTCCGACATGGTTTACCCTTCGATCAAAAGCACCTATTACAAGGTGAACTACAACTACAAAGCCGCCGTGGACAGGACCCTGCGGTTCAACGCGCACCCTTCGTCGAGCACTTTCAGCATCATCGGCACCACCATCACCGTGCCGGTCGCCGAAGCGGGCATGGTCATTTACGGGGAGAACGTCAACCTCACCCTCTACGGCACCGTGCGCGGCCGGGTCACGGTGGTCACCTCCAACACCAGCGGCTCAAAAGGCAAGATAACCATGGGGCTGTCCAACCAGGACGCGGACCTGCTCTATTACGATCCGCTCACCGGCGGCACCACCACCTCGGCCGTATCCGGCAATTCCTTCGCGGCGCTGCCGTCCAACGGCCTCACCCTGCAGGGTAAGACTACCAGCCCGGCGGCGGACCTGACGCTCTGCGGAGTATTTTTCGACAGCAGCGCCAACAACATTACGGCCACCGGCGGCTCCTCGAAGAAAATGTACCTGTACGGCACCAGGAACAAGCCGGTCTCTACCAGTTTCGGAACTTCTATCTACACCTATGACACCTGGCTTAACAGTTTCCCCCCGCCCGGCCTGCCCGAACGGCCGGTGCTGGTGACCTGGCACATAAAATAAAAATGTCCGAAGAACACCCGCTGGAGAGGCTAGTTGAACTGGGCGACGCAAAGCTCGCCCAGGGCGAGTTCGACCGCGCCATCCATTACTACAATCTCGCCCTGAAGCAAAAGCTTGACGCTCCGGCCATCAACCTTAAACTGGCCGAAGCTTACCGCTTAAAAGCCGAAAAGGGCGGAAAGGTTTATTACACGCTGGGCATGGAACCGCTGCGCAGGATCCTGCGGTCGGACCCGCGCAACGAAGCCGCCCATGACAAGCTCATGGTGCTGTCCTTCAAGGCGGGAACCCTGGATGAGCTGACGCGCGAATACGGAGAAAAGGCAAAAACCGGCCCGGGCGGGGAATTCTATACCGCGTTCATAAAACGGGCCGAAGCGCTGCTGCTGATGGAGTCCGACGTGCCCCCGCAGCTGCCCGGGTATACGCCGAACGGCCTGATCAAATATTTCTTCGATCTCTTCATCCTGCCCGGCGGCGCCATCACCATAGCCGCAAGCAATTTCGGGCCGAGAGCCAGGCCCTTCTTCATCCTCGGCCTGACGATGTTCCTCTTCTACTGCGCCTACCGGGGCATACTCTACATGATGATGAAAAAGCGCTGAAAAAGCAGGCAGGTCCCGGGCCGCCAGCCCCCATGGACGGGGCCCATTTACCGCCTCCCCCTGGGTCCCCTGTCCCTTGTGGCGCGGCCGCCGGCGCGTTAAAATATATCCGGACATGCCTATAAAAACCACCTTTACCGCGGTCTTCCTTATTTTTCAGGCGTCACAGCTTTACGCTCAGGTTCCCTGGGCCCCGAAGCTCGAACTCACAGCCGCTGAAAAGATCCCGGTATCCGCCCCGGCTATGGAGAGCCCGGCCCTGCGGTCCTCGGGGCTGGAAAGCCTGCTGCCCCATCTGCTGACTAACCGTCCGTGGCTGAACATCGCCGCCAACTCGGAACAGCGCCAGCCGGTGTACCTGGGCAAACGCCCCCGCGAACTGGAACTGGGCGGCAGCCCGCAGGCGGCCGGCCTGCCGGCCTCCCTGAAAGCCGCCGGGGAAAACCAGGCGGCCGCGGTGCGCGCGGCCCTGCTGGCCGCAAAACTGGTAAAGCGGGGCGAGGCCGTGGAACTGGAAGGCTGGCCGGCCCGCGACGACGACGGGCAGCTTACCTGGGCTTTCGCCTGGTACCAGGGCGCCTCTTCCCCCGCGCGGAGCTGGTTGAAAGTGCAGCTGCCCGAAAGCGAAGACCTGGCGCCTTTTCTGCCGCGGCTGCTGAAACCCTCTTCGAAGAAAGACCACAAAGAGCTTTTTGCCGACGTGCTTGAATACAAGGACCTGTACCAGAAACCCCTCTTCGGCGACGCGGTGTGGCTCGACCGCCGCGGGGAGGTGAGCGCCGCCTGGCTTTCCCCCGACGAGCGCGCCTCTTTCGCCGCCGGGGCGGTCATCAACGGCCTTACCGCCGTGATCCTTCCTCAGCCGGCCCGCGCGGACGGCGTGCCGGTCTCGTTCAAACTCACCGTCGGCGCCGGTTCGGTGCGCTGGCCCGCGGATGTAAAATGGATGCGGCCAGCCGGCGCAGGCAAGCCCGATTCCGATTCCGGCGCGAAGATAACAGCCTGGCCCGCCGATTTTACGGCCGCCTACAAAAAGGACGTGATGCTGCTGGCCGGGGAAACCACGGCGGTCTTCCCGCTGAGCGGCCGCCAGGAAAAGTTCACTAAGAAGAACAACATCGAGAAGGACAACCAGCTGGACGCGGTGGTCTCGTACCTGGAAGAGCGCTACGCCAAGCTGGGCATAAAGACGCGCCGGCAGGAATTCCTCTGGCGCGGGGCCAAACAGGCCAACCTCATAGCCGTGATCCCCGGCGCGGACCACAGCAGGCCTATCCTGATGGCCGACCATATCGACACCGCTTTCTGCGAGGACATCTTCGGCAAGGGCGGCAGCAGGGTCTCGGCCCCGGGCGCGGACGACAACATGTCCGCCGCGGCCGCGCTGCTGCGCGCGGCGGAGGTCCTCAACGGGAAGGGGCTGGCGCGGGACATCTGGCTGGTGCACCTGACCGGCGAGGAATTCCCGGCGGACGACCTGGGCGCGCGCTATTTTATCGGCGAGCTTTTGAAGTCGAAGACCGAGATCGGCGGCCTGGTGCTGCTGGACATGATAGGCTGGCGCCAGGACGGCGACCCGGTGTTCCAGCTGAGCGCCGGGGAATCGGCGGGCTCCCTGGGCCTGGCGCAGGTGGCGCTGGACGCCGCCAAGGCCTTTCCCCAGCTTACCCCCGCGCTGCGCACGCGCTTCGACAAGCGCAGCTACCTCTATAACACCGACGGCCTTATCTTCTCGGACGCCGGCTTCCCGGTAATACTTTTCAACGAACATATCAACGCCGAAGAGAACATGTCGCGCCAGGGTTACCATGACACCCACGACACCTCCGCGCTGATGGATTTCGATTACGCCTCCGCCATAACCAAAATAGCCATCACCACCGCCGCCCGCCTGGCCGGCCTGCGCTGACCCGCCACAGAACCCCTACCGCTTTGCCGCCCCCCCGCAATAAAACCGGGGGGCGGCGCGTTGTACTGGGAGCAGGAGACCAAGGAGCGTAAGATCATGAACAAGAATAAGTTAACTATGCTGGTACTGGCTTCGGGCTTCGCCCTGGCCCTGGCGGCCCCGGCCGCGGCCGAAAAGAAAGGCGCCTGCGCCGAAGACACGGCCAAGTTCTGCAAGGACGTGAAGCCGGGAGAGGGGCGGGTAAAAGCCTGCCTCAAGGAACATGAAAAGGAACTTTCCCAGGCCTGCAGGGAACGCCGGGAAAAGGCCGCGGAGAACCGCGCTTCCCGCCGCGGCGGGAAAGAGACAGCGGGCTTCGGCGCCGGCAAAAAAGGCGGCTTTACCTGCATGACCGCCTACGACAAGGGTTTCTCAAGGGGCTTCAAGCGCGGCATGAAGATGAACGCGCGCTTTGGCAAGCGCGGCCGCGGGAAAGCCACGGCTATGGCCGCCGGCGCCTGCAAAGATGACGCCCGGAAACTCTGCGAAGGCATAAAGCCCGGTCAGGGCCGTGTACGGGACTGCCTGCAGAAGAACCAGGACAAGCTCTCGGAGGGCTGCAAGACCAGGCAGGAAAAGATAAAAGACCGGAAAGAGAATAAGGAAGAAAAGCCTGAAAAGGTGTAAGCATATCTCCTGCGGTAAAAAGAGGAGGCCCCCAAAAGGGGCCTCCCGCTTTTTGTCCGCATTTTATCTATAATACAAGGACTTGCGCCGGCAGCGCCCGCGGGGGCTAACCCGGTTCCGCCTGACCTTTATGAATAAAACTT
>Ga0209417_1002180_pt1 | contig 31717 bp, 30 predicted proteins | sample RifGroF2_FD_184002 | JGI IMG/M metagenome (GOLD analysis project Ga0209417, IMG submission 184002) | Groundwater microbial communities from Rifle, Colorado, USA - Groundwater F2 (SPAdes) (version 2) | ecosystem: Environmental > Aquatic > Deep subsurface > Groundwater | place: Rifle, Colorado... | reverse complement strand
CCACAACTCCACCAACTGGCTGCAAACTACTTTTAACCACAGTACCACCAATTTCCCGCTGACAGGAGCGCATGTTTCTGCGGAATGTGCCAGTTGCCATACTGCCGGTTATGCCGGAACTTCATCGGAATGTAAGACTTGTCATCAGACCAGGTATAACTCTGCCCAGGTGCCCAGCCATATCGCTGCCGGAATATCGGTGGATTGTAAAACCTGCCACACCACCACCGACTGGAAACCTTCATCTTTCAATCATACTACTACTGGATTTGCACTGACCGGAGGACATTCAACCGTTGTTCAGTGTTCATCCTGCCATTTGGGAAACACTACTTCTGCCTCATCGGATTGTTTCTCATGCCACCAGGCACAGTACAATGGCGCAAAAGATCACCTGGCTTCTAAGTTCCCGACCAATTGTACCATGTGCCACAGTTCGAGCAGTTGGTCAAATCCAAATTTCAACCATTCGCTGACCAGTTTCCCGTTAACAGGGTCACATGTTTCTGCGGAATGTGCCAGTTGCCATACTGCTGGTTATGCTGGTACTTCAACTGAATGTAAAACTTGCCACCAAACCGATTATAACTCCGCCCAGGTGCCCAGCCATACCGCCGCCAGAATATCGGTGGATTGTAAAACCTGTCACACCACAACCAACTGGAAACCTTCATCCTTCAATCATACTACCACAGGTTTTGCCCTGAGCGGAGGACATTCTACCGTTGTTCAGTGTTCAAGCTGTCATTTAGGAAATACTACTTCGGCCTCCCCGGATTGTTTCTCATGCCACCAAGCACAGTACAATGGTGCAAAAGATCACCTTGCTTCCAAATTCCCGACTGACTGTAAGATGTGCCACAACTCCACCAACTGGCTGCAAACTACTTTTAACCACAGTACCACCAATTTCCCGCTGACAGGAGCGCATGTTTCTGCGGAATGTGCCAGTTGCCATACTGCCGGTTATGCCGGAACTTCTACTCAGTGTAATAGTTGCCATATGACTGCATACAATTCCTCCGTTAATCCAAATCATAAAACATTGGCATTGCCCGTCACCTGTGCCGATTGCCACACAACAAACCCAGGGTGGCAGCCGGCAAAGTTTGCCATTCACAATAATTATTATGCATTAACAGGAGCACACTCAGCAATTGCCAACAACTGCGCTTCCTGCCATAACGGAACCTACATCAATACCCCGAATACTTGTTATGGCTGTCATGCCACCGATTATAACACAGCTACTAATCCAAATCACAAGACGGCACAATTCCCTACGGACTGTACCCCATGTCATACATCAAGCGCCTGGTCCCCATCTACTTTTAATCATGATTCCCAGTATTTCCCGATTTACAGCGGAAAGCACCGGGGTAAATGGACCCTTTGTTCCGAATGTCATACTTCAACAACAAACTTTGCACTATTTAGCTGTATTAAATGCCATGAACATTCCAGCAAAACTTCCGTTGATAACGATCACCAGGGGGAAAGTGGATATACTTATACTGCCACTTCGTGTTATACCTGCCATCCAAGGGGGGATTAGGCCCGATTAAAAAAACAGAAGAAATTAAGAGAGAGATTTGATGAGAAGATACGCACTGCTGATATGGATACTTTTACCCACTTTAAAACTTTTTGGACAGGGCGATCATCCTCCTTTGGTTGAAGGAAAGGTTTCCTATATCACCCCTCAAAATACCTATGTGAAATTTGAAGTTTCAGGATTGGTTAAGCCCGGCGATACTATTTTTGTTCGCAAAGATCAGGCGTTAATCCCGTTATTAATTGCTGAATCGGTTTCCTCAACTTCCTGCGTTGGAAAGCCTTTATTGCAATATGAACTCAAAATCTCGGATATTGTTTATGCAAAATCCAAACATGTAAAAACCCAGGTTGCTCAAAAATCCATTGAAAAAATAATCACACGGACAGACACTATTTCGAAAACTCAAAATACCTCGCAGAAAAACCCGGCAAATCCGCCTGAAAGGGAACAGAAGATCCGAGGACGTTTATCTGCTTCATCCTACTCAAGCTTTTCCAATTCATCCGATTTCAATCAGCGGATGAGATACACTTTTTCGATGACAGCGGACCACATTTCGGGTAGCCGTTTTTCTACCGACAGCTACATCCTGTTTACCCATAAAGCAAAGCATTGGGATGAGGTGCAGGATAATATTTTCAACGCGCTTAAGATATACAGTTTATCAGTCAACTACGATGTAAGTAAAAATTCCCGGTTGCTGATCGGGCGAAAAATCAATCCACGCATTGCCAGTGTTGGAGCTATTGATGGATTGCAGACCGAAACTTCAATTCAGAATTTCACGTTTGGAGCAGTGGTTGGTTCCAATCCTGACTATACCAATTACAGCTTTAATCCCAACCTTTTTGAATACGGGGCTTATGCGTCACACGATTTTTCTAACAAAACAGGTCAGCTAGTCAACTCATTTGCCTTTTTTCAACAAACAAACAGCGGAAAAACCGATCGGCGATTTGCCTATTTCCAGCATGACAACTCGCTGATTAAAAATCTCAACCTCTTCCTATCGTGTGAAGTAGATTTATATGCCGTGAAGGATAGCATCCCAACAAATACTATGAGTCTGACCAGTCTTTACCTTTCATTGCGATACCGGTTTTCCAGGCAGCTATCTGTTTTTGCTTCGTACGACGCCCGAAAAAACGTGATTTATTACGAAACATTTAAAAGCTATCTCGACCAGATGCTGGAGGATGCCACACGGCAAGGATATCAATTCAGGATAAATTATAATCCGGGCAAAATGATCAATACCGGAATTACCGGAGGATACCGGTTTCGTACAAACGATATTAATCCCACGCTCAACGCCAATGCATTTATAACTTTTAACCAAGTACCTTGGGTAAATGCATCAGTAAGTCTATCCTCGAATTATCTGAAAACCAGCTATGTTGATGGAATGATCTACGGAATCCGGATTTACCGCGAGCTAATTCCATCAAAATTAACCAGTGGAATATTTTACCGTCTGGTGGATTATAATTATCCCAACTCAAACACTTCATCCTTACAACATATGGCAGAGTTTGAACTGTCATGGCAGATCACCAGAAAATTCTCCTTCTCCGCAAACTACGACGGTACCTTAGAAAAATCGAACTTGTATAATACCGTTTATCTCAACCTGATTAAAAGGTTCTGATTTGATCCAACAAAAAATCCGGAACTTTTCGGGCACCGGATCCTGTTTGGGTAATCGCCATTGCTTCGTTCCTCGAAATGACGATCTTATTTGTCTTACAATTTTGCGAACAGCTTCTTCAGGCTTACTTCTCCTGAAATGATATTTTTTAAGTCGGAAATAGCAACACGGTCCTGAAGCATGGTGTCGCGGTAACGTATGGTCACGGTATTGTCTTCGAGGGTGATGTGATCGACAGTCACGCAGAAAGGTGTGCCAATGGCATCCTGCCGGCGATAGCGTTTCCCGATTGAGTCTTTTTCGTCGTACTGACAATTGAAATCGAATTTCAGATCATCGATTATTTCACGGGCTTTTTCAGCTAAACCATCTTTTTTCATTAATGGCAAAACAGCCAGTTTTACCGGAGCCAAAGGCGCTGGAATACGCAGTACCACACGAATATCTTTTTTACCGTCTTCGCTTACTACTTCTTCTTCGGCATACGAAGCCGCCATGATTTGAAGGAACATACGGTCGACACCAATGGAAGTTTCCACGACAAACGGAACGTATGATTCGTTTAATTCAGGATCGAAATACTGAATTTTCTTTCCGGAGAATTGCTGGTGCTGTGACAAATCGAAATCGGTACGCGAATGAATGCCTTCCACTTCTTTAAACCCGAACGGAAAACGGTATTCAACATCAACGGCTGCATTGGCATAATGGGCCAATTTATCGTGCTCGTGAAAACGGTAGTTTTCCTTTCCAAATCCCAGCGCCTGATGCCAGTTCATGCGGGTTTGTTTCCATTTCTGAAACCATTCCAATTCGCTTCCGGGACGGACAAAAAACTGTAATTCCATTTGTTCGAATTCTCGCATCCTGAAAATAAACTGACGGGCAACGATTTCGTTACGGAAGGCTTTTCCGATTTGTGCTATTCCGAACGGAATTTTCATGCGTCCGGTCTTCTGCACATTCAGGTAATTCACAAAAATTCCCTGGGCAGTTTCGGGGCGAAGATAAATCTTCAAAGCGCCGTCGGCAGTAGAACCCATCTCGGTGGAGAACATCAGGTTGAACTGACGGACATCAGTCCAGTTGCGTGTTCCGGAAATCGGACAAACAATTTCCTGATCGATGATGATTTGTTTCAGTTCGTCCAGGTTGCTGTCGTTCAAAGCTTTTACAAAACGACCTTGAAGCTCATTCCATTTTGCCTGATATTCCAATACCCGGCCATTGGTTTCGCGGAATTGTTTTTCGTCGAACGAATCGCCAAAGCGTTTGTGCGCCTTCTCGATTTCCTTCTCAATTTTATCTTCATATTTGGCCAGTTGCTCTTCAATCAGAACGTCAGCACGGTATCTTTTTTTCGAATCTTTATTGTCGATCAATGGATCGTTAAACGCGTCAACATGGCCTGAAGCTTTCCAAATGGTGGGGTGCATAAAGATGGCAGAATCAATTCCAACTACATTTTCGTGCAGCAGAACCATAGAGTCCCACCAGTATTTCTTGATGTTGTTCTTTAGCTCAACGCCATTTTGACCGTAATCGTAAACTGCTCCCAGCCCATCGTAAATTTCACTCGACTGAAATACAAATCCATACTCTTTACAATGTGCAACGAGCTTTTTAAATACATCTTCCTGAGCCATACCTATTTTATTGTGATTGATTAATTGTTATTGTGGTTTCGGGTTTCGGGTTACGAGTTGTCCGTTCAACCCGAAACACGCAACCCGAAACTTGAACTGATGTTAATCTATTTCTTCGAAATCAACATATTCGCCCTCGGTATTACGTGCGCGGTTCTGATTGCGACGATTCTTCTCGACTGTAACCTCGCCCTCTTGTTTGGTTTGTTGCCGACGCTGATACTGCGACTGCCGTTCCTGCATATTATTCACAGCCTTTTTAACCACGATGGGGAAAAGTAAACGCCCGACAAATTTCAGTACAACGTAAATCACTACGATGATGCCGACAGTCTTTAAAAAATTTGCCAGAACTAAAATGACAAATAATTGATCCATAGCTTTTCAAAAATTAGAGCGGCTAAAATTAGTAATTAATTGGGAAACGACCATGATTTATTGGCTGACTGATAATGTTATAATAACTCATCCAAATTGGGATATCATGATGCGTATCTGCAGGAATAAAAAAAGGGAGTCGCCTCCCTTCCTTTCCCTTCCTCACACATTTATTTTAAATCGGGTTCTTTCTGTTGGTGTTTTCTTCCGAACAAAAAATTCATTCCAAAACGTGCATTAACAAACTCAGCCTTTGCCGGGTCGTTCAAGGCCATTAAATTGTCGCTAACCAAATACATTTGCATAAAACCTAATCGAATGGCCACGCCAAGGCCAAGATTATTGTACGAATTTCCAATCATAGAATAACTCCCCGTTAAACTGAAGAAATTTCCCAGCATAGTATTGGCCGAAAAAGTAAGTGAGTTTCTGCTGATGGAACCATTATTATAAAGACAGTCAAGTACTCCAAAGCCTAAATGATCGCTGACAGAATAAGTTCCTCCGAGATAAATTTTGGTTGGCAAACTCATATCAAAAGCTTCGGTGCTAAATTCACTCTTTTTTGGTTTGAAAGAACTTTTCAGTTTCTCCAATTCTGCATCCGCCAAATCACCGGGATCGACATAATCAGCTTTTGATTCATCAAGTGAATGGGAAAAGTCAATCCCTTCCCATTTGTAGTTCGAGGTGTGATTCAGGTTGATATTATCCTTTTTAAAAGATATTTTCCCAATATCAACAATACTTCCGGAAAAGGTAATTTTTGGAGTTAGCTTATATACGGCGCCTAAATCGAAAGCCATTCCCATGTTTCCTTTTTGCATGAGATAGGTTCCGGCTTCCATGTTATCGGTATTTAAATCTTTGAAATAGTTATCTGAATCATATTCAACCGTTACCGGCCCCGATAGATTAATATTCATATCTGACCTTAAATTCAGGTATGAACCATCTGCGGCGGTTTCAACTTTCAGATTCATCTGCTGGGTTTGAATGGCAAATTTTCCGAATAAAATTTTAGCTTTTGCCCCAACAGTAAGTTTTTTCTTAGCTAGCTCTTTCGAAAAACCAAATGCAAATTCGCGGTAATGGTAGGCATCCATATCCAAATTACCCAAATCAAAATCTTTCCCCATATAGGGTGCATTTCCTTCTTTTATAAAAGTGATGAGACTTTTCGCAAAAGAAAACCGGGCCATTTCTTTTTCAGTGATTCCGAAGCTAAAAAACGATTGTTTACTCCTGATGCCGAGATAAAACAATGGCGTACTAAAGTGTTGCTGTATGGCATTTGTTTCCTTCAGGGAATTATGAAATCCTTCAATATCCAAAACCAGCGAATCGGCCAGACTTCCGGTACCTTTATGAATCAGGCTGTTGATCGCAAAATCGCTGCTGAAGTCAAAATAAGCTCCGGATAAACCGGGAAAACCGATCACGACTTTACTCGAATCGTTGTGTAATGCCGGATTCAGCAGATTCGATTGTGGCATTCCCTTCATGAATTGCATGGTCATGCTTTCCTGTGCTGAAACATATGAAATGCTTATGAGTATTGTCAATGTGGCTATTACTGCTATGAAATATAATTTTTTCATTTCTTTGGTTTTTACAGGTTGATTTTCGACTTCATTACCAGGTTCAACTCCAGCATACTGTCAGAATAAAGCGATGCTACACCGGTTCCTCCGGAAGGAGAACTTATTGTACCTGAGAAAACAATTCCATTTGCTTTCCGGAGATTTTTCATTTCATTCGCGTCGAGGCCAAATGGTTGAGAGGTGATAGTAGGTGTAATAACCCCTGTACTACTTACCTGAGCTGCTGTAAGAATTTTCAGTTTTTTTGATGATCCGTATTGGCTTTTTGAAATGGTATCGACGAAGAAAAGTTGTATTTCCACATCCAATGGTATTCCATTTTTTGCATTGATTATTAATTCCGCATTTTCTATATCATTAAAATCTTCACCCGATATGCTGGTTGTATCCTTAAAGATCAGGTTGTTAACTTGCAATTCAACTGGGAGTTCCATGGCCACGTCGATGGCAAAAATTGCGTCCATGTCCAGGAAATTTGGATTTTGAGGGGTAACTACATTGTTTTTGTTAAAATCGGCTTTTCCGCTATAGGTTATCTGGCCAGCCGGTGGCAATGCCATGAAATTTACAATATTTGAATTTAGCTTGTCGAAAACCAAACTTCCGGTTGCAATACCTGCATTTATATTAGCCGGAACCGGAATGTCAAACGACGATGGAGTTCTGGTTAAAACCAGTTGTTGCCCCGATTTATTGGAGGCCTTTAAATCGAATGCCAAAGAGGCTGGCATTCCGATTGAATTATGGAAGATGAGTTCCAGTTTGGGATTGGAGAGCTTAAAATTACCATCAATTTTATCAAGCATATCCATATTTAAGTCAAATGTTCCCGGATCAATCTGGATCGATTGCTTTCCAAAATCACCATGAACTGACTTGAATTCTAACCCAGCGAGCGTCATGTCCACTTTAATTATATCAGTGGAAACATAATCAACATAGCCGGTAGAACTATTTACCTGAATGTTGTATGAATAGGGCACACGGTTATACGACACAAGCGGATCGGAAGCAAAATTCAGATTTGCTCCAGCTAAATCGATGGTAACAGAACTCCCGTTTAATGGCACACTTGAAGTAATAGGAATTCCGTTCTTTTTTATTTCAGGCAGATTTAGATTGAGCGATCCGTTTACTTTCGAAGAATTATTAACCTTTACTGTCATGGTTCCTTTTTTAAGGACTGCAGCATAAGCCTTTAAATCAGGTTCCGGAAAAACAAAACTTTCAATTCCGGAATTACCAGCAACAGTTTGTGTATTCACCTTAAGATTTCCTTTCGAAACACTTGCATTTTTAAGGTCTGCGTTCAATTTTATATAGTCCACTTTGTCGATATACACCGGGGTCATTGATCCGGGTGTCGAAAAACTTGCTAATCGGAATTCAATATTATTGGACAACTGGACCCCAGCCATATCAAAAGTCAATTTTGAAATAGCATTTGGAGCAATGTTATTATAGACAATATCATCCTTTATCTTTCGGTTATATACAAGGTCATATAAACTCCCCTTCAAGGAAACAGGTATTTTTAGCTTATTTTCCAGGATAATTTCCAGTGAGCCCTTGGTTAAAGTTACAGTTGTAAAATCAGTTATCTGATCTATTTTGTATGAAAAAGATGGGCCATTGAAAGAATATGGAGGAAATGGAACAGTCATACCCTGAAATATTCCAAGGTCAATTGGTCCTCCTCCGGATAATCCGCTAAGATCCTCTAAGGTAATGATGCGGGCAACCGAAACTGTTCCTGGCTGAATTTCTCCAAGTGGCTTATTGCCCGAAGTAAAACTCTGCTGAACGGGGAAACTTAACAAATCGCTGACATTGTATTTAAACAAGTCGTTTTGTTTGTACATAATCTTAACAAGTCCATTCGGATCCTTGGTAATTAAATCCTTGTTGTCCTTATTTACAGATTGTAATAAATCCCAAACAGAAATATTGGCTTTTGCAATTGGGGCAACAAATTCAGGGTTCAGGTTTACTTCATCAGATAGCTTACTAAAATCAAGACTATCCAGATTACAACTATTTACAAGAAACAGAAGCATCACAGTCCAAATCAGAAATAAAGGTTTTTTCATTTTGAATATTTTGTAAGTATTGGGGTTCCAGAATAAAATGGTTAATACCAGTTAGCAAATCGGAAGTTGCGTCAAAGTGTGTGCCGTAAAGGAAAGACCGGTAGTGAATTCCACCCCAGTCGACGCTAAATAGCTCATTATGAGCCAAAATGTAATAAATCATTGAAAATAAAAAAATATCGGCACGAAAAGTTCAGGAAAAAATGACGTTAATATTATTGTAAAATCGCACAAGTAAGCGAAAATGGGAAACTATTTTACGCTGCAGAATAAAACAAAAATCCCTGTTTCGTAAGTGTTCCGCAGTTGTAAGGGATTTGGAATCCTAACTTTTGTATAGTTTGGCAAGTGATTTTGCCGGAAAAAAGTACTGGTTGGATTGCTGCGTGCTTAGGTTTCAATAGGGATCATAGATCCGCAATTAAGAGGTGTCGATTGCCTGTCAGCCACAGGCTGGCAAATCAGCACCAGCCGTTTTATCCGTTCAACGCTTCCGCTGCATTGGTAACTTCCAGAATCGCGTTGGTAACAGAAGCCTGTCGTGCTTTATTAAAGTTCAGGGTGAGTTCATTGATTAAATCTGAAGCGTTGTCGGTTGCCTTGTGCATGGCTGTCATACGGGCGCCGTGTTCGGCTGCATGTGAATCGAGTAATGCTTTGTATAATTGTATTTTCAGTGAACGGGGAATCAGTTCTTCAACGATGGTTTCTAATGATGGTTCGAAAATATAATTCCGGTTAATCCTTTTTTTCGGATCAACAACTGCAGGCAAAACCGGTAAAAATTGTTCGCTCACCAATTCCTGCGAGGCGGCATTGATAAACTTATTATAAACCAATTCAACCCGGTCGTATTTGTGTTCCAGAAAATCAGCCATGATTGACTGGGCAACTTCAGAAACCTGATCGAAAGTCAGATTGTCGAACAAGTAATTTTTGTCGCCCACCGACTGAAACTGGTAAGAACGAAGCACTTTCCCGCCCTGCTTGCCAATGACCAAAAAATGAACATGACCAGCAGCCAATTGCTTTTTATATACGGTTTTAGCCAGATACATTGCCTTCTTGGTGATATAGGAATTAAACCCGCCACATAGTCCCCGGTTTGAGCTTACCAGAACAATCAATACTTTCTCCGGAATCCGTTGTTCCGTATAAACAGAGTTATCGGCATTATCCAATGTTGAACTTAAAGACGAAAGCAAATCGGACAGTTTCTCGGCATAAGGACGAATCTGCAAAATCGCATCCTGAGCCTTTTTAAGCTTGGCCGCCGACACCATTTTCATGGCGCTGGTTACCTGTCGGGTCGTTTTTACCGAAGTTATCCGGGTTCGTATTTCTTTTAAGTTGGCCATTTATGCAATCAATGAGTTTTCAATTTAGTCAGGTTCTATTACAGTTTTTCCGAATATCTTTCAGCAACCTCCGCAGCGGCTTTTTCGATACCCTGTGTTTCAGCGTCCGACCATTTTCCGGCTTTAATCTGATCAAGAATGCCGCGATATTGCATTTCCATCAGTTCAAGAAAATCGGCTTCAAAGGCCTTGACTTTGTCGACCGGAATATTGCGCAAAAGCTCTTTTACGCCGCAATAAATAATTGCAACCTGATGTTCAATTTTAAACGGAGCGTATTGTGGCTGTTTCAGGATTTCAACATTTTTGCGGCCTTTATCCAATACCCTCATGGTCGCGGCGTCCAAATCTGAACCAAATTTAGAGAAAGCCTCTAATTCGCGGAATTGAGCCTGATCAAGTTTCAGCGTTCCGGCAATCTTCTTCATCGATTTGATCTGGGCATTTCCACCCACACGCGAAACCGAAATACCTACGTTGATTGCAGGACGAACTCCCGAGTTGAACAGGTTTGATTCAAGAAAGATCTGACCATCGGTAATCGAAATTACGTTGGTCGGAATGTATGCCGAAACGTCGCCTGCCTGTGTTTCAATAATCGGAAGTGCAGTTAACGAACCTCCGCCTTTTACTTTGTCTTTCAGGCATTCAGGTAAATCGTTCATTTTGGCAGCCATTTCGTCTGAGGCAATGATTTTTGCTGCACGTTCGAGAAGTCGGGAGTGCAGGTAAAATACGTCACCCGGATATGCTTCGCGGCCTGGAGGACGGCGTAGCAACAAGGAAACTTCTCGATAGGAAACCGCCTGTTTTGAAAGATCATCATAAATAATCAGGGCATCGCGACCGGTATCGCGGAAAAATTCTCCAATGGCGGCGCCTGCGTAAGGAGCATAAAACTGAAGTGCAGCAGGATCGGAAGCCGTAGCTGAAACGATTACCGTATAAGCCATTGCACCATGCTTTTCGAGTGTATGCGCGAGATTGGCAACCGTTGATCCTTTTTGCCCTATTGCAACATAAATGCAATATACTGGTTTCCCGGTTTCAAAATTTTCACGCTGATTAATAATCGTATCAATAGCTACGGCGGTTTTCCCGGTCTGACGGTCACCAATGATCAATTCGCGCTGTCCGCGTCCGATCGGGATCATCGCATCAATAGCTTTCAATCCGGTTTGCAACGGCTGAGAAACCGGCTGTCTGAAAATTACCCCCGGAGCTTTCCGTTCAAGAGGCATAACAAACTTTTCGCCTGTAATCATTCCTTTCCCGTCAATGGCTTCGCCGAGGGTGTTTACAACGCGTCCCAGCAATCCTTCTCCAACTTCGATTGAAGCCGTCCGACGAAGTCTTTTAACGGTATCACCTTCTTTAATTTCTTTGGTAAGACCCAGAATTACTGCACCAACATTATCTTCTTCCAGGTTTAATACAATCCCTTTTACTCCGGAGTCAAATTCGATCATCTCGTTCGATTCAACATTTGAAAGACCATAAATACGGGCGATACCGTCTCCAACCTGAAGCACAATTCCTACTTCCTCCAATTCAGCCTGACTTTTAAATCCTTCAAGTTGTTGCCGGAGTATCAATGAAACTTCAGCAGGTTTTATATTTGTCATTTTATTCTGGTTTTTCTTTCGTTATCTATTTCAATTCTGTTTGCAGCAATTTTTCTTTTATTTTTTTCAATTGGGTTGATACGCTGGCATCGTATTGTTTGTCTTCGACCCGAAGTACAAAACCACCAATTAACTCAGTGTTTACCTTTTGGCTCAGTTCAACTTTTGAATTGAATTCAGCTTCAAGTATCTCCCTGATCTGCTTGAGCACTTCATCATCCAAAGATTGAGCGCTGGTTATCACAGCAGTTTTAATCCCTTCTTCCTTGCGATATAAATCTTCCAGATTCCTGAAAATCCCCGGAATGTCTTTTTCACGATTGTTTTCGGCAATAAGCATCAGAAAATCTAATGACAATACGTTTATTTTGCCAGTAAAAATACTTTTGATAGCTTTTACCTTTTGGGAAGTTTTTACAATAGGACTTTCAATCAGTAAATTAAAATCAATGCTGGAGGCACAAACGTTAGCAATTAGTCCGGCATCTTTCCTGAGTTCTGAGGTGAGGCCTTTATCCTTAGCTAAAGTGAAGAATGCCTTGGCGTACCGGGTATTTATTTTACTTTGATCCATACATTTATTTCAACTTCAGGTCTTTTAACTGATCAGCGACCAACCTCTCCTGTTCACTGGGATTTTCTAATTGTTTTCTGATTATTTTTTCGGCAATCATAACCGAAAGTTCGGCGACTTGCTGTTTAATATCATTAATGGCAGCAGTTTTTTCAGCATTGATTTGCTGTTTGGCATTCTCAATACTTTTTTGAGCCTCAGCATTGGCCTGAACTCTGGCTTCAGCAACAATTTTATCTTTGATGTCACGGGCTTCCTTCAGAATAATATCTTTTTCCCTTCGGGCTTCAGCAATAATGTGATCGTTACTGGCTTTTAACCCGGCAACTTCTTTTCGGGCTTTTTCGGCAGAATTCAAGGCATCTGAAATCGATTTCTCGCGATCTTTTAATGCTTTCAAGATGGGCACCCAGGCAAATTTTTTCAGGATGAACAGAACAATCCCAAAAATGATGAGCATCCAAAATATTGTACCGTAATCCGGAGTTACAAATCCCATAGTGGTGTGATTGTTGGTTAAGAGCAGCCCTTACTCCCGGCAACCCCGGGAGTGGACTACAAAACAAAAATTTCTTAAATAAAAATTACCAAAGCACAGATGATGACGGCAAAGAACGCAACGCCTTCAATAAATGCGGCAGAAACAATCATGTTGGCACGAATGTCGCCAACTGCTTCAGGTTGACGGGCAATTGCTTCCATAGCACTGGCACCAATTTTACCGATACCAATACCTGCGCCGATTGCAGCCAGACCAGCGCCAATTGCAGCTCCCATCGGTCCTACTGCTAAACTTGCTGATTCTTGTAAAAGGATTAATAATGAAGTCATAATGATAATTGTTTAAGATATATTGAAACTAATGATGTTCTGGTGATGCCATACCGAAATACATGGCTGACAAAAATGTAAAAACATAGGCCTGAACAAATGATACCAGGATGTCGAGCATCAGCATAAAAACAGAAAATAACACAGATACCACCGAAATACCCAAACCAGCCTCGATGCCAAACAGCCGTGCGAAAATAAATATTAAACTTACAAATACGGTAACAATGAGGTGACCGGCCAGCATGTTTGCAAAAAGCCGGATCATTAATACAAACGGTTTTGTAAGTACTCCTGTAAGCTCAACGATAGGCATTAGCGGAACCGGAAATTTTAACCACCAGGGTACATCGGGATTATATATTTCTTTCCAGTAATGTTTGTTGGTGCTGAAGGTGGTTATAAAAAAAGTAAAAATTGCAAGTACCAAGGTCACTGCAATATTACCGGTAACATTTGCCCCAAACGGGAAAACGGGAATTAATCCCAGTAAGTTATTGATCAGGATAAAGAAAAATACGGTTAAAAGGAACGGCATAAATTTTTCAAACTTTTTCTCTCCAATGGCAGGTTTGGCAATGTCATCACGCACAAACAGGATGATCGGCTCGAAAAGGTTCTGCATTCCGGCAGGCGCCAGATTCGCGCGTTTTTTTGCTGTTTTTGCAATATTCAGGAAAATCAGAAGCAGGATTACAACACTAACAAAGATTCCTGCAACTGTTTTTGTAATAGATAGATCGATTGGCAAACCAACAACATTTCCTTCCTGATTTAACTCAACAATTTTGCCTTCGTTTTTGCCTTCAGGTTCAATTCTGAAATTTTTGTAGGTTTCGTGTCCATGATGGAACTTGGACGACATGAAAAAGTTCCAGCCCTGATTTGAACTGTAAAGAATAATTGGCAGGGGAATACTGATGTGCGTATGGCCAAAGCTAGCGATATGCCATTCGTAAGCATCCGAAACATGCTCGATTACAAATTTTCCGGCGTCGAACTTTTCTGCATGTTCGCCTTTGTTGACTGGCATTTCAGCCTCTTGTGCCTGAATGGTTCCAGTACTTATAAAGAGGATAAAAAGGATAAATATGAATAATCGTATAATTCTAGTCATTTTACTCGCGTTGAATTCTGGCAGCAACAAAATTAATTTTTTTAATGATTAAACTGTCCACAGCTTAAAGGTTTTCGTCTAGCTCTTCTGCTTAATTGTCTTTAAAAATTCATTCACTTCAAAAATAGTATATATGATGTATAGAAGTAAAAAATTTACAACAAAAACTTTGGCAATTTCTTTGTTTAAAACCACAAAAACAATGGCTACCAACAAATAAAAGAACATTTTGATGTAATTCACTGCCATATATTTTGAAGTAAATCTTGAATTCGTCTTGTCGGCAATCGTTAAAAAATAGGCATGAACCAAGTTGGTTACAATAAAAAAAAAGAGAACGACAAAGGGTAACACTGAAAAAAAGTACGATTTCAAAACAGTAGCATAAAGAGCCGCACCTATAAGGAAAACAACAATTGTCAGTATCGTGGATTTAATAAGGAATTGTTTCATAGATGGATCAGTTGATTTTGTTGATGGCATTGATTATTATAAAAATTTCCGAATGGCGTGATAAATTGCACCAATAACTGACAATATCATCAGCGAAAACGTAAACGCAGGAAATTTAAAATCGAGCCACTGATCTATTAGAATTCCTGCCCCTGTCCCAATTCCCATAATAGCTACCATCTCAATAGCCAAGCTGGAATATTGGATAAAATCATCAAACTTTTTCTTCGGTTTCTGATATTTATTTGGATTCATTATCTGCAGAATCATCACCCATTGTGCAGGTTCCGGCAAAATAAGCCCCGGGTTCAATCGATAATTTTCCGGTCACAATATCGCCTGTTACAGTTGACGAAGCTTTAAGCGAAAGTTGTTCATTAATATAGACTTTACCTTTTTGCGTCCCAGCTATTTCGCAACTTTTGCATTTAATATCACCAACTACTTTACCGGAGGCCCCAATGACCAATCTTCCTTTCGTATCGATATTACCAGTTAATTCACCATCAATCCGAATATCGCCATCAGAAAGAATATCTCCGGTAATACGGGTTCCAATTGCGATCAGATTAATAACCTGAGGATTTATTTCGTGGATTTCTTTTGCCATGGATTTTAGTTTTTAATGAACTAACTTCAAATATAGCTATTGCAAATCTTTGTTAGCCAACTGGTAATTTAAAAAATTCAGATACTTCTAAAAAAAACGCATTTCCAATTGAAATGCGTTGAATAATTTAAAGTTTCGAATCTCTATTTTATAAAATGGTAAAGAAAGGTCATTGTACCTTCAAAGGCAGGTTTCCGGTTTCCTTCAATTTCCATTGCAATATCCAACTGAATTTTTGTAATACCTCTAAGGTTAGTAACTGACCGCAAGATCACTTTTGTTCTGATTCTGCTATTTACCAACACAGGTTGGTTAAACCTGAAATCGTCGATTCCATAATTGACCAGCATTTTAATGTTTTCAACCTGAATAATTTCATCCCACATGTACGGTAAAAGCGATAGAGTGAGATAACCATGAGCTATAGTACCACCAAACGCTCCCTCTCTTTTTGCCCTTTCTTCATCAACGTGAATCCATTGATGGTCGAAAGTCGCGTCAGCAAACTTGTTGATCTGTTCCTGAGTAACAGTCATAAAAGTTGAAATACCAAGTTCCTGACCTACACGATTTTCAAATTCCTCGTGACTTCTGATAATCAGTTTTCCCATAACCAGATTGATTTAGAATTGCGTAAAGTAAATCGTTATTTAGGATCGTAGGCCCATTTCAGATAAATGCTGCCCCATGTAAAACCAGCCCCAAAAGCGGCCAAAATGATTTTATCCCCTTTTTTTAATTGATTTTCGTAATCGTTTAAACAAAGCGGAATGGTAGCTGCGGTGGTATTCCCGTACTTCTGAATATTCACCATTACCTGATCTTTTTCAATCCCCATTCGCCTGCCAACCGCATCGATAATCCTCATATTTGCCTGATGAGGGACAAACCATTTTAGTTCTTCACGGGTAACCTGATGTTTTTCCATCATTTCAACAGCAACATCAGCCATGTTTGCAACAGCCATTTTAAATACAGCCTGGCCTTCCTGATACACAAAATGCTCATCATTATCGATAGTTTCGTAGGTCGCCGGACGTAATGAACCTCCGCCTTTTACCTGAAGGAAAGGACTTCCTGAACCATCAACACGATTGATGTGATCGATAACTCCAAAATCTTCGGTGGTAGGTTCGAGTAATACTGCTGCGGCACCATCGCCAAATAACGGACAGGTAGTCCGGTCCTTGTAATTGGTAATTGACGACATCATATCGGCACCTAAAACAATGACCTTTTTGTATTGACCGCTCTCAATAAATTTTGCGCCGGTGGTTAATGCATAAACAAATCCTGAACAGGCAGCAACAAGATCAAAACTCCAGGCATTAATTAAACCCACCTTGAAACTGATAATATTGGCTGTTGCAGGAAGTGGATTATCAGGAGTTATTGTTGCACAAATTAAAAGATCTATTTCTTCAGGTTTTGTACCGGTTTTTTCGAGTAACTCTTTAATTGCGGCAGTTCCCATATCGGAGGTTGCCAAACCATCTTCTTTCAATATTCGGCGTTCTTTAATGCCGATACGCTGCATAATCCATTCATCAGAAGTTTCAACCAGCGTGCTTAACTCTTCGTTGGTTAAACGATACTCTGGCAGAAATGCTCCAATACCTGTAATTGCAGCACGAATTTTATCCATAACTAAATTTTTAAATCAAATCTATTTAAACCGATACTTCAGGAAATCAGTACAGAATAACAAAATATAACTGCACGAAATCAGGAAAATTAATTGCGCCGCAAGTTAGAATGAAAAAACTGATTAGCAAAGTAAAATCAGGCAAAATTTCGCCTAACTCCTTTTAAAACAATTAATTAAATTGTTCAAATATTAAATGGGAGGGTATAAAAAGGATCAGAAGAACCTTAGCTCTTCTGACCATGATAGGGAGTTTTTAAACAGTAACGTCTTTTTCGATTGCCAACTTACCCCGGTAATATCCACATTCAGGACATACAGTATGGTATTTAACAGTTGTGCCACAATTTGAACAAGCTGCCAGTGTTGCAGGTGTTGCTTTGTAGTGTGTTCTTCTTTTGTCTCTGCGGGTTTTTGATACCCTGTGTTTTGGATGTGCCATCTTAACTTATCTTTATTCGTTATCTAATAATTTCTTTAAATCATTCCAGATTGGGTTGTTTTCCTCTTCCCTGACAATGTATTTATCCAGCTTTTCGATCATTTCCGGTTCACAAGTTGAGTTCCCATTTTCATCATCAGGATGAACCTTTTTAATCGGAACGGCCAAACAAATAAACTCATAAATCAGTTGTGCAACATTTAATTGATAATCATTCACACTGACCCAGATTACATCATCGCCTTCATTAAACTCCTTTTCTCCGAATTTCACAAAAATTCGTTCCTGGCTTTTAATCGGCTGATCATACATTTCAAGGCAACGATCGCATTGAACATGAACACTTCCCTCCACCTCAAATCCAAGGATCATCAGTGAACTCTGTTTTTCAAGCGTAATCCGAACAGTTACCTTACCTTCATCAACAATTCCACCTTTAAACTCAGAAAAGAATTTGTCCCCAACTTCGTAATCAAAAATGTGCTTTCCTTGTGAAAGACCTTTGAATGCAATGTTATAGAATGATAGTATGCTCATTGCCTGAAAAAAGTTTTGCAAAAGTATAAAAAATATACAAACGTGGAAAATATATTGATTTTTTTAACAACGAATCACTATAATACCATTTACTATAGATAAAATATTTGTAATCAACTGCTTAATACTGATGTGAATTGTTAATAAGTTGTCACTTATTTAAAATGATCCTGAAGGTTGATCCTTTATTGATTTCAGATTGTTTTAAAAAGATCTTCCCCTTATGATAATTTTCGACAATACGTTTGGCCAAAGAAAGTCCGAGCCCCCAACCTCTTTTCTTCGTTGTAAAACCCGGCTGAAAAACCGTTTTATAATAGGCCTTGGCTATTCCCTTCCCCGTATCAGAAATGTCAATAATGATCTGGCCGTTTTTCTCTGTCATTGAAAGTTGAATGGTACCACTATTATTCATGGCATCAATCGCATTTTTACAAAGATTTTCAATTACCCAGCTAAACAATGAAGCATTCATTGGGGCTTCACATTTTTTTTGCTGGTCAAAATCCATAATAAACTTTACCTTACCTGATGATCTGGTTATCAGATATTCAACAGTCGTCCGGATTGTTTCGGTCACATCTGTTGGAAGAAGTTCCGGAACAGAACCAATCTTTGAAAAGCGTTCGGTTATTTTTTGTAGCCGTTGGGTATCTTTCTCAAATTCATTAATCAGGTTTTCGTCGATATTTTGCATTTTCAGCAACTCGACCCAGGCCATCAATGATGAAATGGGCGTACCCAACTGATGGGCAGTTTCTTTTGACATACCAACCCAAACCTGGTTCTGTTCGGCATTTCGGGATGAACTGAAGGCCAGATAAGCGACCAGAATAAACAGGAAAATAACAGCAAATTGAACTACCGGATAATATTTCAGGTTTTCCAACAAAACCGAATTGCGGTAATACAGATATTGCGTTTCGGTTTCTGATACTGAAATTAAGATCGGATCATTTTGTTCCTTCATTTTACGCAATTCACGCTTCAAGACTTTTTCTTTGTTTTCCGCAGTAAATGTTATGTTCTTGCTATCTCCATCTGCAACATGGTCGAGACTATCAGCAATAATGATTGGAATATTGGTGTTGCGGTTAATGATGTCAACAAGGAAAGTTATGTCCTGATTTGAATTAATATCGGAATTGACCAGTTTTTGTGTGGCTTCAGCCCACAGTTCAACATTTTTGCGCTCTTCAACGGCCATTTTCTTTACTAACCAGTGGGTGTAAAAAAATGAACCAATGCCAATTCCAACCGCAAGTAACAGTAGTAAGAATTTCCAACGACGTTTCTTAAAATAAAATTCCAAGGTGTGAAAATTTAAATTATATGCCTGATAAACGCACCAGTTTTATAAAAAGTATAGCTAATGTTATCCTTTCTGTATAAAGGATTTAAGAGTCTGGTAAATTCCCTGCTGATCAAGACCTAATTCACGATATAGCTCATCGGTAGTTCCATGATCGACAAATCTATCAGGAATACCAATTCTTTTAAGTACCGAACTATACTGATGATCGGCCATAAATTCCAAAACAGCGCTGCCAAAACCTCCCTGTAAAACACCATCTTCAATGGTCACAACGTACTTATAATTACTAAAAATGAAGTGGAGAGCATCTTCGTCAAGTGGTTTAACAAACCGCATGTCGTAATGAGCTGCATTAATACCATCTTTTTGAAGCATTTTGATTACTCTGCCAGCTTGAATTCCAATAGTACCAATTGTTAATATGGCCAAATCCTTTCCTTCTGAAAGTTGTCTGCATTTACCAATCTGAATGGCTTCCATGGGTTGCCTCCAATCAATAATGCAACCGCAACCACGCGGATACCTGATGGAGAAAGGACCGTGATTTTCGTTTTGCGCGGTAAACATCATGTGTCGTAATTCAAGCTCGTCCATCGGAGCAGTTACAATCATGTTAGGAATTGAACGCATGTAAGCAAGATCAAAAACGCCATGATGGGTAGGTCCATCCGCTCCTACAATTCCTCCACGATCGAGGCAAAACACAACCTGCAGGTTTTGAAGTGCCACATCATGAATAATCTGATCGTAAGCCCGTTGCATAAATGTTGAATAAATATTGCAATATGGAAGCATTCCCTGAATAGCCAGCCCGGCAGAGAAAGTTACGGCATGTTGCTCGGCTATACCCACATCGAAAGTACGGTTGGGCATTTTTTCCATCATGAGGTTAAGAGAGCAGCCTGATGGCATTGCCGGTGTAATACCAACAATACGTTCATTCATTTCGGCAAGCTCAATCATGGTATGCCCAAATACATTCTGAAATTTTGGTGGTTTATTAACCACGCATTCACAATCGAGAAGTTCTCCGGTCACTTTATCGAATTTGCCCGGAGCATGATATTCCGTTTGTTTGAGCTCTGCAAGTTTAAATCCTTTTCCCTTTTTTGTACTAATATGAAGAAGTTTAGGTCCTGAAATTTTGCTCAAACTTTGTAGCACTTCGACCAGATAGATTACGTTATGTCCGTCAACCGGTCCGAAGTAACGAAAGCCGAGTCCTTCAAATAAATTCGATTGTTTGAGCAACATGGTTTTTATAGCATTTTCTGTTTTTTGAACCAAACGTCGGGCTTTTGGTCCAAATCCGTTTAATTTACCAAGAACATCCCAAATATCATTTTTAAGCCGGTTATAGGTTTGTGATTTAGAAATCTTAAGGAGATAATCACTCATTCCGCCAACACTGGGATCGATCGCCATGTTATTATCGTTCAGAATAACTAACAAGTTTGAATTGTTGACCGAGGCATTATTTAACCCTTCAAAAGCCATTCCTCCAGTCATGGCTCCATCGCCAATAACAGCAACTATTTTCCTGTCCTTTTCTCCTTTCAGTCTTGATGCCACTGACATTCCGAGTGCAGCGGAAATGGAAGTACTTGCATGTCCAACTCCAAAAGAATCGTAAATACTTTCTGAAGGTTTGGGGAATCCGCTAATTCCTTTGTATTTCCGGTTAGTGTGAAATACATCTTTTCTGCCTGTAATTATTTTGTGTCCATAGGCCTGATGGCCTACATCCCAAACCAGTAAATCGTATGGAGTATTAAAAGCATAGTGTAAGGCTACCGTAAGTTCAACTACACCAAGACTGGCACCAAAATGACCGGGATTGGTTGAAACCACATCAATAATAAAATCCCGCAATTCAGTACAGACCTCAGGTAACTGCTCGACTTTTAATTTTCGTAATTCAGCCGGATCTTTAATTTGATCTAATAAACTTCCCACATGTTCAACCATCAACTTTCAATTTTGAATCCAAATATACAACTATTGACCTGTATAAAGAATATTTCATGAAATCAAAAATTAATATCATTTCTATTCTTTACCTCAATCTTATTATGACATACACAATAAAATCACTGAGCATTCACCTCCCTAAAATCAGTACAAATTAAATTTTCACTTTCCAATGTTCGATCAAAGTTCCATATATTTACCGTTCTAAAAATAAGAACCATGAATAAACTGTCATTCATTTTTATCATTCTTCTGATCACTTCATGTGTCTCCTCGAAGAAATACAACCAACTTTCAGGAAACTTCAGGGAATGTGAACAAACAACGCAATCTCTCACAGAACAGAACCAAATTTTGAAAGTCCAAATGACAGAGCTCCAGAGTAAAAACGAGACTCTGCTAAAAGAAGTTAACTCGCTAAAAACCTCTTTAGATGAAGTTACAAGAAACCTGGAAAGTTCAGCTTCAGGCAACCAGAAACTTATGCATATTAATACCGAACTCGAGAACCAGTTAAAAAGCCTGAAAACCGGTAGTTCGGCTGAAATAGCCAGTTTGATGGAAAAACTGCAACAGGCTCAGACTGATTTGTTAAAGCGTGAGGAAATTCTGAGTTCAGCACAAACAGAGTTGGAACATAGAAGTCAACGACTTCAGGAACTGGAACTTGCCCTTCAGCAAAAAGATGAGGCTGTAAAACAGCTCAAGCAGAAAGTTATGGAGGCTTTGCTTGGTTTTAACAACAAAGGATTATCCATTCAGGAAAAAAATGGAAAGGTTTATGTTTCACTTGATGAACAACTTTTATTTAAAACCGGTCAATGGGAAGTTGATCCAAAAGGACAGCAAGCTCTTTCTAACCTGGCAGAAGTCCTTGGACAAAACCCCGATATAAATGTTTTGGTTGAAGGTCATACCGATATTGTTCCGTTGCGCGGAACCGGATTGCTCAAGGATAATTGGGATTTGAGCGTAATGCGGGCAACTGCGGTTACCCGGATATTGCTCAAAAACAAAGCCATTGAACCTCAACGGATTACTTCTGCCGGACGTGCCGAGTTTTTCCCACTTGATGAAAACAAAACTCCTGAGGCTCTTCAGAAAAACCGCCGTACTGAAATTATTCTTACCCCGCGACTCGATGAAATTTTCAAGATTTTAGAGAATAACTAATCAAATGGATAGCTACAGCCTGATAATTCTTCGGACTCGGTTGTTAAATCCTGTAATTTCTTTATACCCGGTTTGGGCAAGGACTTCAAGTGCCAAATCGTAATGACGGGCAATTTGTACTTTTCTGTGAGCATCGGAACACAAGGTTACAGGGACATTATACTTGTAGCAAAGCTCCAGTAATCTCGGCCCCGGTGCAAATTCAGCACAAGGACGGTCAAGTACTCCGGTGTTAAGTTCTACCACAAGATTGTGCTCTTTGATAACTTTTATGGTGTCTTCAAAAAGTATATCCTGACTGGTTTCCGGATAAACTCTGAACTTTTTGATGATATCGATGTGCCCTATAATATCAAACAAATCAGACCGCGCAGCTTGCTGAATAAGGTGAAAATATTTTGCATAGAGTTTGTCATTCGACCACTTACCGTACAAGGACATATCGGTATCAAAATTCCAATTGCCAATAAAATGAACCGATCCAATAACGTAGTCAACCGGAATGTTTTCAATTATTTCCTTTAATTCATGTTCATGGCCGGGGAAATAATCTAATTCAATTCCATACCTTATTTTAATTTGACCTTCGTATTTTGATTTAAGATCTAAAATCTGACTGGTCATCACCGGAATATCCTCAATTCTGATGGCCCAGTCAACCGGCTTGAGACAGACATGTTCGCTAAAGCCAATTTCATCCAAACCTTTCACAATTGCAGCCAAAACCATCTCTTCATAAGAATCTTGTCCATCTGACAGTACTGAATGCATATGATAATCAACCATTCCCATCATTTAATCTTCATTATTTGAATTTTGACCTTCCAGAACAGAGCTATAACTCCTCACTAAAAAAATCTTCTGAAATTATGAACTTATAACGAAATGACCAAGGCTGAAGGTTTCGAATTTTAGTTGATTTTTTTTTAGAAGCAATCGAATGGATAGATAAAAAGAAAAAAGTGCAACTGAAGGGGATTGAAAATTGATAAAATAAATTGAGGCGGCTTCAATAAGCCGCCTCAAAGCCATGAAAACAATTAAACAATGTTCAGAAAACAGAAAACTAGAAACAATTATATCGTTAAAATCTCGTGGTTTTTATCCTCGAGCATTTTGTCTATCTTTTTACTGAAGTCTGTGATCATTTCTTGCACAATCTCTTCAGCATCTTTTTCCATGTCCTCCGAAAGACCCTCTTTCAAGAGCTTTTTCAGATTATCATTGGTCTCTTTTCGCGCACTTCTTAAACTTACCTTTGCAATTTCACCTTCTTTATTCACGGTCTTCACCATGTCTTTTCGGCGTTGCTCGGTTGGTGCCGGCACATTAATCCGAATAATTTCACCATTATTATCAGGATTGAACCCCAGATTTGAATTGATAATTGCTTTTTCAATTGGACGAATCATTGTTTTTTCCCAAGGTTGAATAGCAATTGTTCTGGCGTCAGGAGTATTGATATTTGATACTTGAACAATTGGAACCATGCTTCCATAATAATCAACCATTACTGAGTCCAACATTCTTGGAGAAGCTTTTCCGGCGCGTATATGAACCAATTCTTTGTCAAGATGGCTAATCGCGTGTTCCATTCTCTCCCTGCAAATATCCAAAATCATTTGAACCTCTTCCTGCATATGAACTAACTCTTTTCGTTTATTAAAAGTGCTGGCAACAAATATAGAAAAAATTAAATAAATATAAAAATTATAAAAAAATTATAAAAATTCTTTAAAATGTCAGCAATGTACGTATGTTCCAATGGGTTGACCTTCCAAAACTTTTTTCAGATTACCTTTCACGTCCATATTAAAAACAATGATTGGCAAATTATTTTCCTTACACATGGCTGTGGCGGTAAGATCCATCACTTTAAGATCACGCTGAAAGATCTCGTCAAATGATATTTTTTCAAATCTTATGGCGCTCGGATCTTTCTCCGGATCAGCTGTATATATGCCATCAACCCTTGTTCCTTTTAGCATTACATCAGCCTCAATTTCAATTCCCCGCAAAGAAGAGCCCGTGTCAGTAGTAAAATATGGGTTTCCGGTACCTGCAGAAAATATGGCAACTTCACCTTGTTCCAATAGTTCCATGGCTCTGTCTTTTGAATAAAACTCTCCGATTGGTTCCATCCTGATAGCGGTCAAAACCCGCGACTTACATCCAACACTGTGAAGTGCTGAATTTAATGCCAGACTATTAATTACTGTTGCAAGCATTCCCATCTGATCTCCTTTCACCCGATCAAAACCCTTTGTTGCTCCGCTCAATCCTCTAAATATATTGCCACCTCCGATTACAATGCCTATCTGAACACCAAGATCTGCAATTTCTTTAATCTGTTCGGCATAATCAGCGAGTCTTTGCTGATCAATACCATACTGTTGTTCACCCATCAGAGATTCTCCACTCAGTTTGAGCAGAATTCGTTTAAACTTCGGCATAACTATGATTTTAAACAAAAGTATATTAAAAGTTTTAAAGTAGTAGAAGAATCGGAAAATGTAAAATGAAAAAAGTCAATCAAATATTTGATCGACTTTTCTTTTGTGCTCCTGAGGTGAATTAGCACTGTGCAAAACGTATTATTTATGAAATGGAATACAAACTCTGTCCTACAAAATTAGACACTTCAAAAGTATAATTTACCACGAAAAAGTATAATTTTCTTTAACTGGCCAATATTGGTTATGAACGATACTTTTTTACAAATGAAAAGCAGGTATTAGTTATTCTTTCAAAAATAATTTCTACATAAAAGTCAATTTTCGATACTAAAAAGCTGATTAAACTTGTCTAAAGGCTTCTTTTAGTGAATGAAAAGTCATTCTTATAGTAAAATGCATTTTTATAAAAGTATTGCAGGATCGGTGAAGAAATCGTATGCATTAACCAAACAACCCAATTCCCTGGGGACTGTTAACTTTGCTTTTTAAAATTTCTAATTACAGTCAATGCAAGTCCTTTTGTTAACCATCTCTAATGTGTCATTCACCTGAGACAGGTTCCTTATTTCATGGTCTTCAAAGCGAATTTTGAAGAATCCTTCAAGATAATAGACAAAAAGCACCCAATCAAGCTGGTCAAAATTCAAGTCATCATTAAATGAAGCATCAAGGGTAATAAGATCGCGCTTGACTCCTGTTTTCCGAAGTACTTTATACAAGGTTCGGCGAATTGTTTTGTTTTCCATTGTTTTCCAATTAGGTCCAAATAAATTGTTGACTAAAGAATTTGGATACGACTCGGCAAAAGTAGGAAATAAAATATTCGACCAATTAATTATTATAGTCTAAACTCAATTTATGAGTAAGAAATAAGGATTATTAACACTTTTTTCGGTCCGTAGATCTAAAAAGAAACATTACCACCTATTAATCTGCAATTTAAATCAGGAAATCCGATAAATATTCTATTTCGAATTTTAAACAATAACTTAACATCTGTTCGAATTATCCCTAAAATAGCGTTTCAGCCCATTCCCGTTTAAGCAAACTGTAAACTTCCAGATCGATATATGAATAATTATGTCGTTCTCCATTTCGTTCGATTCCTTCATAAAAGAATCCAAGTCTTCGGGGAATGGCGGAACTCCTTTCGTTGCCAACACCGCATTTGATTTGTACCCGATTCATATCCATATTTCTAAAAGCCAAATTCACCATTTTTCGGGTTGCTGAAGTTGCGATTCCTTTTCCGGTCATTTTTTCAATTAACCAATATCCAATCTCAATTTTATTATTTATCCGGTCAATATCTTTAAATCCAATGAGGCCTGCAAATTCATGCTTATACCAAATTACATATACTTCGTCGCGATTAGAGGAGGTTTTTTCAAGAACCGACTTAACAAATCGTTCGGTATCAGAAATCTTAAATGTAAAGTCAACAAACGGTAGCCATTTTCTCAAAAATTTACGGTTCTGATCAATGGCGTTGAAAATAGCTTCAACGTGTGAGTGATTTAATCTTTCCAGAAACTGATGATCATCAATGGTAAGCTTTTCCATATAAAATATTCAGAGTTCAAGACACAAGCAGAATGGATAGCCAAAATACAACAAATACACGAATTTTTATTCGGTTCCTGATTTGATTATCTTTGTTTCTGCCCATCCATAAGGGTCGATTAATTAGGTGCTCAAACTATAAATATGAAGAATTTAGCCATTTTGTTCGTTTGTATATGTTTTTTTGTGAACATTTCATCAGGAGTATCGGGGAAAAAGCGTGAAGCTAAGTTTCAGATTGTAACCGAATTAGGTACGATTAAGATTAAACTCTACAACGAAACCCCGCTTCACCGCGACAACTTTATTAAGCTTACGAAAGAAGGTTTTTACACTGATTTGCTTTTCCATCGTGTAATTAACAAATTTATGATTCAGGGGGGTGATCCTGATTCGAAAAATGCGGAACCCGGCAAACTACTCGGAAATGGCGATCTGGGTTATACCATTCCGGAAGAAATTAATCCTAAATTTTTCCATCGCAGAGGCGTTCTGGCTGCAGCCCGGGAGGGTGACCAGGTCAATCCTGAAAAACGATCATCGGCAGCTCAGTTCTATCTTATGCAGGGAAGAGTTTTCAGAAACGGGGAACTTGATTCTTTGCAAACAAAACTTCAGGATTCGAGAAAGATGAATCTGATGCAAACAAAAATTAAAGTTATTGAGGCCGAACTCAACAAACTGGGCGCAGAAGGAAAGCAAGGCGAAATCAACGCAAGAATCAACGCTCTGCGTGAAGCCGTTGAGAATGAAAACAAACAATTACCTCCGATCAGGTTTTCGGATGAACAACGGAAAGCTTACACCACCATTGGCGGATATCCTTCGCTGGATAATAACTACACCATTTTTGGTGAAGTCATTGAAGGGATGGAAGTAATCGATCAGATTACCCAGCAAACAACCGATAAAAATAACCGTCCGTTGAAGGATATCAGATTTACAATTACCAAAATAAAAAAATAACACCATTCAAATTGACAAGGCTAAAAACTGAATCATTATCTTTGTCGCTCAAATTATAGCATGGAGCAGATGTTAGACAAAATCAAGGCATTAAAGGAAGAAATTGAAAAAGCTTCGGTTTCGGCCAAGGAAGAAGTTGAAGAACTACGTATTAAATATATCAGCAAAAAGGGACTGGTAGGGCAGCTTTTTAACGAATTCAAAGATGTACCTGCCGAACTGAAGAAAGAAGTTGGACAGGCCATTAACGATCTGAAAGAATTCGCCGTTACGAAAATTAACGAGCTAAAAGATAATTTTGAAGCTGCCGAACAGGAAGAATCCGGGGTTGACCTCACTATGCCCGGCGAACCAATTCGGTTAGGAAGCAGACATCCACTGTCGATTGTGAAAAATGAAATGATCGACATTTTTACCCGGCTTGGCTTTACCATTGCCGAAGGCCCTGAAATTGAAGATGACTGGCACGTTTTTTCTGCCTTGAATTTTCCACCCGAACACCCGGCCCGCGATATGCAGGATACATTTTTCATCGAAAAAAATCCCGATGTTTTACTTCGGACACACACATCAAGTGTTCAGATCCGGGTGATGGAAAAAACCGAGCCGCCTATTCGGGCTATTTTTCCCGGACGTGTTTTCCGTAACGAAGCCATCTCAGCCCGCTCACATTGTATTTTCCATCAGATTGAAGGTTTGTATGTGGACGAAAACGTTTCGTTTGCCGACCTGAAGCAAACCTTGCTGTATTTTGCCCGCGAGCTTTTTGGTGAAAAATCTCAAATCCGCCTGCGCCCGTCGTACTTTCCGTTTACCGAACCATCAGCCGAAATGGATGTAAGCTGTTCTATTTGTGGTGGTGAAGGCTGCAATGTTTGTAAATATACCGGCTGGCTCGAAATCCTGGGCTGCGGAATGGTTGACCCAAACGTACTGGAAGCCTGCAACATCGACAGTAAAAAATATACCGGCTTTGCCTTTGGAATGGGGATTGAACGCATCACCATGTTGAAATATGGTATTAAAGACATCCGCCACTTCTTCGAAAACGATGTCCGGTTCCTGAAACAATTTGAATCCGCAAATTAAAAAAGTCATTGGGTTGTCATTGATAGCCATTAAATAGTAAAAAAAAATCCCGACTCCAGCAAAGAGTCGGGATTTTTTTGACTATCAAATTTTGATTCAATCTATTTTCCAGATAATCAATCCATACAATTCATTATAAAATTCTCATCTTTATCATTCGGAATATTTCGAACCGCGTGTCTATTCAGAAAAAACTTAAGCTATTTTAAAATGAAAACTCTTTCCAGGTCCATCGCTTCGGCAATTCTGCTGTTCGTTGTTTTCTCATCCTTCTCCGGTTTCAGTCAAACTGTCAAAACCGATACATCGTGGGGTTTTTCGGGGTTTACCAAACCAAAAGAAAATCCAATACTCGGAGCCGACTCTACCAAAACCTTTTTCTGTCCGGTGAAGAAAGCTGAAATCAAATGGCAACGAGCCGACGTGTTTAATCCGGCTGCCATTGTGCACGATGGAAAAGTGTTTCTGTTAACCCGCTGCGAAGACAATCCAAAAGCACACCTGGGAGGTCGTACTTCACGCATTGGTTTGGCTTCAAGCACCGACGGCATTCATTTTGACTACTATCCCACTCCGGTTTTGTATCCGGATAATGACGAATTTGCGAAATACGACCACATGGGCGGATGCGAAGATCCACGGGTGGTTCAAACCGAAGAGGGTTTGTTTGTGATGTTGTACACGAGCTGGAATTACGATACCCCACGACTGTCGGTAGCCACATCAAAAGATTTGATTCACTGGCAAAAGAAAGGCCCCGCCTTTGCCCAGGCATACAACGGAAAATTCCTGAATATGGCCAGCAAATCGGGTTCAATAGTTACCCAAATGAAAAACGGGAAACAGACAGTCGCTAAATTCAATGGTAAATATTACCTGTATTGGGGCGAGAATTTGGTCAATCTGGCCATATCCGACAACCTCATCGACTGGTATCCCAATGTTGATGATAAAGGAAATCTCAGGAAAGTATTTGCACCCAGAGCCGGATATTTCGACAGCGCATTAACCGAATGCGGCCCTCCGGCTTTGTTGACTGATAAAGGCATTTTACTATTGTACAACGGTAAAAACTCCGACGGCGACAATGCCGATCCAAAGCTTCCTAAAGGGACTTATTCGGTTGGGCAGGCATTGATAGATGCAGCTAATCCGGAAATGGTATTGGAACGTTCGGAAACAAATATTTTAAAACCGACTTTACCTCACGAACAGACTGGTCAATATAAGGCCGGAACAGTTTTTGGTGAAGGGCTTGTCCATTTCAAAAACAAGTGGTTTTTATACTATGGTACAGCCGACTCGTACATTGGAGTGGCCGTGACCGACATAAAATTGTAATATCAGGTATGAAAAATCAGCAAAGGAGTATTGGTATGAAGTACTAATTCGCGGGCAATGCTCGGATTGAACAAACGGGTTATTAAATTCCTTCGGTGGGTCGTTAATGCCAAAACATCGATGTGATTTTCCTGAATATACTTATCAATGGCTTCGGGCAGATTCTTATTATGAATCAGTCGGCAATCGAAACCCGCATAAGGATATTTTTCACAAAGCGCTTCACGCATCCCTTCGAGCATAGCTTCATCCAACCATCCATCGTTACTCTGATTGACATGCAGGCAAATAACTTTGGTATCGAATGGTTTAACAATCTTCAGCAACTTGTCGATTGCTACAAAATCATGAGCCTCGAAGTTGGTGGCATACACCACGGTTTTGAAACTTTTAAGCCAGTTGTCCGGGGCCTTTTCGGGAACCGCCAGAACAGGCGATTTGATATTAAATATAACACTTGCAGTGGTCGATCCAATGAAATCGCCAATTTGAGCATCTCCACCCCTGATTCCCATCACAATCAGTCTGGGCGGATGAACTTTAATATAAGAAAGGATATCATCTTCAGCTTCTCCAACTTTAATGATGTACTCTGGTTTTGCTAATTTCCATCGCTCATGGTCGATCTTTAAAGTTAACTCGTTTAGAAACTCTTCAAATTTTTTGCTTGTTGCTTTTTCAGTCATTTCATAATTCAGAAAAAGGGCTGAATCATAAACGATCACATCAGAATAAGGAATAGTTAAATACTCCGGTCTCGGACTCGAATGATACAATACCATTTTTGATCCTAGTTTTTCTGCCACATCAAAGCCAACCAAGGCTGCTTTCAGCGAATAGGTTGAAAAATCAATCGGTACCAATACATAGTTTTCGTTCTTGGTTTGATCACTAAATACTTTCCCTAACATTTTTTCCAGAATTGGGAAAGCCTGTTTCGCATCTTGCTCGCGAATTCGGACCTGAACTCCGGTATCCATCGCATCCTGAAGAAAATCAACATTTTCAAGCAAACAATCAATTCCTTCTGCCTCCAGCAACGACCGCAAAATTTCAGCCTTGGAATAAGGTAATGAAGCAAGGGCAATCAGATTTTCATCCATAGCATCCAGTATTAAGTTTATCTTTACCCATTGATTCGAAAAATAGGTCAGAAGGGTTACTAAAATCAGTGGTTATTTTCTAAAAAGTTTCTATTTATTGAGGTTTATTCCGGGAATTACCCAATTATATTTTTACTGACTTCCGCGCTTTATTCTCTTGTTAACCTAAACCATGAGCCTAAAAGCACTTTTCCTGCTTCTTCTATTATTATACTTTGTCTCTGCAAAATTATATGCAGCAGAAAATCTCATTATTTCCGAATTTATGGCTGCTTGAAAATGGAATTTATCTCTATCGAATTCAAACGGAAGAAAAAACTGAATCGGAGAAGATAGTGTATTTGAAATAAAAAAGCCTGCCCTTTCGGACAAGCTTTTCAATTAACCTAAAACCACAAATTAACTCATTTACTTGTGTACAAAAACCTGATATCCCCATTTGTCAAGTTTGATTGTCGACCCCTTTTCCAATGTTTTTGTTTCGCCGGTAAAATAATCCTGATAATCGCCTGCCTGAGTAAGTTGAATGCTCGCTTCAACCGGGTTTGCCGATAGGTTGAAAACGGACAGAACCTGATTCTTATCTTTTTCGCGGGTAAAAGCAATCACGTTTTGCGGAATCGA
>Ga0209417_1002179_pt1 | contig 31722 bp, 32 predicted proteins | sample RifGroF2_FD_184002 | JGI IMG/M metagenome (GOLD analysis project Ga0209417, IMG submission 184002) | Groundwater microbial communities from Rifle, Colorado, USA - Groundwater F2 (SPAdes) (version 2) | ecosystem: Environmental > Aquatic > Deep subsurface > Groundwater | place: Rifle, Colorado... | reverse complement strand
TTGTTCAAATAACTCATCTTTATCATCTAATAATTCATTCAATAATTCTTCATATTCTGTATCAATCACACAACTAAATTCTTTCAACAATATATTACAAAAATGTTCTCCTGTATAAACTATATATATCTCCTTTAATTTATATAATTTTACTATCAATATTATAATTTCTCTTAATTTCTCATTAACAAAAATATACTTACTCAACATACCTACTCCTATAATCCAACACACTAACAAACTTATCACCATATTCAATCAATTTCATATACTTCTTATAAACTCTAATCTCTTCCTTGCTAAACTCACTTAAATCTTTAATAACATCTCCATTCTTCCTAAACACAACAACTTTTTCTATATTAAATTTAGTATCTATATTATCAAATCCTATATCAACATCCTTCCCAATAATCAAATTAACCACACTACCTTCAATAAACTCCATAACTAAATAATATCCACCCATATTCTGCACATTAATTATCATAATTCTCTCCTTTAATTTATATGTATTTTTATATTAACAATCTATTTCTATAATTAATCTACCCATAAAATTAAACTTTATTCTTTAAATTTATTTATATTCTAATTTAAACTTTATCAAAAAAATAATCTCCCATTTAGAGAGATTAAACTAAATTATTCATCTATTTACAATGTATTCTTATGAAGGAGGAGGTTAATCCATGATCCCTATACACATACCCAAAATACCATAACAAACTACCACAAAACACACTTAATCCATAACAAATAAAACTAATATACTTAAATAAATCACTCAATCCTAATATCCCTATACCACTTCTATTTCCTATATCTCCTATCATTAATCCTGCTATAGAGAATAATGATAAACATATTATTGATGATATATACATTATATTTTTCACATTAACATCAATACTTGCCTTACTTACGTTCTCTATATTCTCCATTTAAATTATCCTTTCTATTTTCATTTTATTTTTATTATTTTGTTTCAATCCTTTATCTTATCTTGCATTTATCTTGTCCATTAAAATTTAATCTATACACAGAATAAAAAATATTTTTATTATTTCAATTAACTATCTAATTAATATTTTAATAACTTAATAATATAATTATTTGTCTAATTAACTATTTCTGTCTAATTATATATTTATCTAATTAATTATTTATCTAATTAACTATTCACGCAATAAATCAACTAATCAATCAATTAGCATGGGGCATACTAAACAATTTAACAACCTACCATCACACATATCACCTATCCATCTCAAATCCAACCTAAAAAATCCATACCACAGAAGTTCTCATACTTCTAACTTCTTACTCCTGATTCACCTATTAAGTAATTAATAGTATTGGACAAGTTAATTTATATATTCTACAATATATATTCCTACATATATCTTAACTCATATCTTCTATCATATTGTCATACATATTGTACTATCTCATAATTTACATATATAACAATACTATAATACTATAATGTACAACCAATAAATTTACAAAAAAAATATCACAATCCTAAATATAATTTAATCTCATCAACAGTTTTGACTATAAACTTTATCCCCAATTTCTTCTCTACACCATTATCAATATAATCATACTTGATATTATCTACCTCTACACTCTTTAAAACTTTCAATTTCTTATTTTCACTATTACACACAATCAATATATTAGGGAATCTCTTCACCCTATTTGCCCAATATTCATTTAAATATAATTTATTTTTAAATATCTCGTTATAATTAATAATCTTCATAAATTTATTATTACTTTCAAATTTATCGCTTTCAATAATATAATACTTATATTCATTTGTTACATAATTAATAAATCCTATAATTCCATCTGGTCTTTTACCACACTCCATAACATACTCTATCTCAATATCATTAAACTTATAATATTTATAATTAATATTCACATACCTCAACAAATAAATAAATCCCCAATTTCTATTTATATCATGTGAAACAAACCTATTATTCTTATACTTCTTATTTGTAAAATGAATATTACACTCATTAATATCTAATCTAATATTATCAATCTTCATTTTCCCTTTCAATATCCTTAATCTCTCTCTACATTTAACTATCCCATATTTTATATTAGAAAAAAACAACAGATATAATTGCTCTGTTGTCAATATTCCAAATTCTTCTATTATATCAACTATGCACTTATCTCGGTAATAACCTTTTTGTCTCGTTGTCATTGATTTGAAATTGAATAAATGGGTCAGCATTGGATTCATCACCTTTGTAGAAATATTTAGCAACTGTCTTTTTCCTATCAAATAGATTATTAAATAACTTACATCTATCCATTGCTATATCTGGATCTAAATATAATGCTTGCAATTCCATTTGTTTACTATTATACAATGATATAAATCTTCCTTGAACATCAGGTAAATATAATGCATCTCTATTACCTAATACTGTTAAACTATGACCAAAATCATTACATTTAAAACTAATTCTGCCACTTAAATTATTCTTAATGATAGGTGATATTAAATCTCTATCTGGTCTCTGCATACATATAACTAATCTTACCCCTGCTTTTCTACCTAATTGTGCTAAATCATATGTCTTCTTCTGCAAATAATTTAATAATATTTTCTCTTGTTTGGTATGAAATTTTCCAGGAGCAGTAAAAGCAAATTCATCAATAAATAATACAAGGTAAGGAAGTTTCGCATCAGGATATGATAAGTTATAGTCTCTTAATCTTCTTTTCTTATATTTAACTAATACATCCAATCTCCTTTTAGTTTCATCCCATAGCATATCTAATACTAATCTTGCTTTCTCTATGTCTCCAGCAAATATAGTATATTCTTGTAGATGAATAAAATCAGTCATAGCTAGATCAATTACAAATAATAATACATTTGGATTTTGAAGTAATGCATCTGCCCAACCAGTTGCTAAAACACTTTTCCCTCTTCCAACTGAACCTGATATTAAAACATTATAAACATCTAACATTTCCCAAATTTCTAAACCCATCTGGTTGATTCCTACAGGAACAGGAAGAATGTACTTATCCAAATATTCCATAGTAATAAATTTATAATTAACCTTTCTAGGAATAACACCTTTAAATACTTCTATCTTTAATAATCCATTATCTTCTTCTATAATAACTTGAGCAACTAATGAGTTAGCAAAATTTAATGTTTTATCAATATACATTTTAAATGTCATACTATATGGTAATCTCCATAAAGTAGTATAATGGTTATCATTATCTTCATATCTAATAGTTTTAATATGGTATGCGTATCTACCTGAATTATTATATAAACCACATTCAGACATAATACTCTCTATCTCTGATTCTACAGTCCTACCTTTCCTACATCTAATTAGTTTCTTTACTGATGTTTTTAAATCTTCTTTCTTCTCAGGTTTTAATGGTTTATATCCAAGCTGTATATCCCATAGATACTTCTTAAAACTTTCCTTTAAATCAGATTTATATTTCTTCCAATTTTCTTTAATATCTACCTTATCTACTTTCCCCTTAATTTTAATCTTATCCTTCTTATTATTATCTCCCATAACAAATATCTCCTCGTATATAATTATCTCTTTAAGACAAACTAAGCAATAACTACACCCTACATTGAGGTGATTAACTTGGATATAGATAAACTTAAAGATATTACAAATAGGAATATAGATACTGGTAATTACTTGCAAAATTTAAGATTAAGTAAAAAATTAACATTATCTTCGGCATCAAAATCTATAAATATCAGTCCTACATATCTAAGTGACATTGAACATGGTAGAAAATTACCAAGTGATACCACAATTAAGAATATTGCTGATTTTTATGAAATAGATGAAATAGAATTATTTAATAAATTTGGCAAGATTTCATTAACTGTAAAGAAATTATTACTTAATGATTTGAATTTGCAAAGAAAAATATATAATGAAGTTAAAATTAATAATTATAAACATTAACAATAATTATAAGCATTAATAATATTACCATTTAAACCATTTAATTTTACTTTCCTTTGGTCTATTAATATGTTTTAAAAATTCTTTAAATATATCTAATAACCTTTTTCTTTCAGGCACATTCAAAGTCTTAACATGATCCATTGTACCTCTTATTATTTCTATATACAATTCCTTATCAACATCACTCATTTCTTTACTACCCATATCACGATTAATTTTAATCTTATTTACATTATTTTCAATTACAATATCAATACTCCCAGGTGTATAATCATCAGTTATTTTAATATTTTCATTGTGTTTTTCTTCTTTTTTATTAATATTCTCCCTCTTATTTATATCATCTTTATTGATTATTTCCTCTTTTTTATTGATATTATTGCTAATATTATGATCTTTTTGCTCATTATATAACTTATTATCATTTAATTCCTTTTTATCAATATTCTCTTTATACTCAGTATATTCCTTATTCTCGTTATAATTTTTATTCTCATTGTAAGTTTTCTCATTGCTATTACCATTATTCGCATCAACATTTACACTAACAATTAAAGGTAATTTTCTATCCTTAATCATTAACTCACCGTAAAACCTACCATTATTATAATTATAAATTTTTGCATCAATATTGTCATTGTCAAACCATAAACTATTGAATCCTAACATAACAAACAATGCCATTGCACCTATAATAACTTTATTAACTATGATAGTTTGCATTGTATCACTCCATTCCATTCTTTATTTAGTCCTTGGATACTCAGTTATTTTTCTTAGAAATGAATTATCAGGTAAATTCTTTTCAATAATTTTATCAATTGGTGATTGTATATCTTCTTTATTAAATAATTTACTGGTAGGATTAACATATTTTTTAACATCATCAATTTTATCTTCTACATATTGTTGTTTCTTCTGCTCTTCCTCAACTATAGGTAATACTTTCTCCATAACTGTACTTAGGCAAGAAAATATAGTTATGACTATAATCATTTTTGACAAGTTACGTTTAGTCAATGCTCTACAAGTAAAATATCCAAATGCACCAATAATAATCTGTATCATCAATTGAGGTAGACATAAACAAGTTATAACAAATAATAATATTGGTATTATTAATAAAAACATATTTATATTTCTCCTTTATTAAATTTAAAAATATCTTAATAATTTATTTACTATCTCTAAACCAGAATCTATCATAATTGCAGTAGCAACAAATGTAGCAACTATACCTATTAATACAGCAAAATTCTGTTTACCTATTATTTTACATATTTGTTCTAGTATAAAAGCAGCAACAGCACAGCCACCAATTAGGAGTATTGCAAATCCTGGCTTACCATATCCTACTGTTTCCTTCATTAATTCATAAATAGTCATGGCATAACAAGGCATGGGGGTTAGGATAACAAATAATAAAGTATAAATGTACTTACTCATTTAAAAACCTCCTATTAGGAACATTTTTGATATACTTATTGATAATTTTAATGTCATATATAATATCAATGTTAATCCTATTATTGTTGTGAATAATTTTACATATTTTTGTTTTTCTTCTATAACAATACTATTAGTTAACCAATCTATAATTACTATTCCTACTATAATTAAAATATCTTGCAAAATACTAATACTTATAATATTCATGTTGTTATATGCCTCCTATATAATTAATTAACATTATCCGTATTGGATGCAAAATATTAATTTATCAGTCTTAATCTTCGTCTTCATCATAAAAACCATTTTCATGCAACCAATCATCTTCTACACCTAATACTTCTAAAACTATTTCAATAGGTATTCCTGTTTTTCTACATATAAAACTAGCAACATTATCTGTATTCATTATTAAGTCATTTGATGGATCTATGTCTATATTATTAGTGTATTTTATACTTTTTATAAAATTTATTATATTGGTGATTGCGTTAGTTAATTGTTTCATATAATCCTCCTATTTTAAATTTGGATTATTCCATTTTATAACTCTAGATTTATTGTTAGTATTATTAATATCTGTTTTCTTATTAACTTGCCTAATTTCAACAACATTATCCGTATTGGATGCAGTGGCAAATGGATCTTCAACATCAATAATATTCTTACTAGTTAATAAACTATCCCTCAGTACACCTCTAATAAATTCAGACATATTATTATTTTCATGCTTGCTGAGAAGAGAAATTAATTCATTGTCGTTTCTTTTGTTAAGTCTAAAACTAATCATCATTTTAAAATCACTCCTTTTTATTTGTTGATAATTTGATTGATATAGTTTAGTTTATTTTGTATATGTTAGTTTGTATGACGGTTATATTTAATTATATTTGACTGTATGACATATTATACATGGTAATTATTAGTGTATGACATTATATAAATCATAAAATTAAAACAATAAATCACTTTAATAATTATTTTTATATTTCTATTGACATTAATAATTATATTATGGTAGAATTAATCTACAAATAAATTACATAACATAATAATAAATTATTAAATAAAAAGGAGAAATTAATATGAAAAATAGAATTGAACAATATAAAAATTATTTAATTAACCAAGCAAAATCTAACAATACTATTTCATCTTATGTGTCAGACTTAAATCACTTCTTTATTTTACATGATGAGATTAGTAGAGATTCTATTATTAGATATAAGGAAGAGATTAGTAATTTGTCTTCTAGTTCTATTAATAGGAAATTATCAAGTTTAAAATCGTTTAATGAATTTTTATTGATGTTGGGATTGATTGATAGTGTGAATGTTATCAAGAGAGATTTTGTTAAAATACAAAGCAAAGGTAATCCAACAGATGTAACAGAATCACAAGTATCTGAGTTTTTAGATAAGGTAAGTAATAAATATAGTTTGCATAGGATAAGAAATATTGCTATTATTTATTTGATTGCTAATACAGGTATTAGAAGAGAAGAAATTACAAATTTGAAATTGAGGAATTTAGATTTAGTTAATGGTGAGTTGAAGTTGATTGGTAAAGGTGATAAGGAAAGAACTGTATTATTAAATGATGTTGCAATAAAAGTTATTAAGGATTATTTGAAGATTAGAGAAAAACATAAATTTGCTAATAGTCCATATATTTTTTTAACTGAAAGAAGTGAGAAATTGAATAAGGATACAGTTAATTATATATTTAATAGTTATTGTGATGGTGATTGTAAGGTTGGTATTCACCAATTAAGACATTCATTCGCAAGCAGTGTAATAGAACAAGATGTTTTAACTTTACCAGAATTGCAGAATCAATTAGGCCACGCATCGCTCGGAACTACATCTCTATATACTCATGCAAGAAAAGAAAATATTAAGAAGAAAATTAATAATTTGAGGATTGGATTGTAGGTTAAGGATAATTTATAAAATAATTAATACATCATTATTTATTAGTGGTGTATTTTTTGTTTTTGATGGATAAATAAAAATTAAATAATAGTAAAATATTTTTACAAAATATAAATATAATTGTGTTGACTTATGGATTTGAATATTGTATAATACAGTTAAGGAGGAAACTAATAAAATTTAAGTGTGTGGTCGTACAGATTAAAAATATAATATTAAGGAGGATAATTTTATTGGTAGGAATTTATAAAATAGTTAACAAAATTAATGGTAAAGTTTATATTGGTGAATCATTGGACATTGAAAGAAGATGGGATGAACATAAGTTAGATTTAGAAAATGGTACTCACCACTCTTTTAAATTGCAAAATGATTATAATGAGTATGGAAAAAGTAATTTTATGTTTGAAGTAATTGAGGAGATTGATGAAGGTAAAAATATGATATTGCATAAATGTTTATCATACATATTTGAGAGTAAATACATAAAATTATATGATAGTATTAATAATGGATATAATATTGAAGATAGTTTAGATTTAATTTTAAAAGGTAAAAAACCTATCTTTGAAGGAGATAAAATTAATTATAAATCAATAAGTGTATTAAAAAGTATAATAAAAAACATAGATAAAAATAATGGTAATTTTATTATTAAAGAAGAACAAAAACCAAAAGTTAAATTTCAATTAAAAGAGCAATATAAAAATAAAGATACGGGAAATAAATCCAATGAAAATAAAATAAAGAAGAACATAAATAAAATATTAAATAATTTATATAATGATTATAATATAAAATTTATCATTAATAATTGTAAAAATTATATATTTAAAGATGATTTTGAAAGATTATATGTTGTACTAAAAGATAATGGATTCCATCAAGGAAAAGTGTATTCGTATTTAAGAGAAATTAATATATTAGATGATCTAAATAAATGTTTAATAAATGATAATACCTTATTTAATGTTGAGGAACGTGTATATAATAATACAGATAAAACTAATACTACTTATGTTACTTATATATCTCAAAAAGGATTTAGATATTTATTAAGTATAATTTTAAAATATGCAAAAGAAAATAATATCAATTTGTTTACACATAGATTTATAAAAGATAATTTAATCGAATAATTATTATAAGAAGTAATCGACCCCTAAGTTATAGGGCAAAAAACGCCCTATAACTTTCCCCTATCCAGGGGATAAATTATTTTTTATTTTTATTTTACTGTTGACAATTATATTTATATTGTGTTATAATACGGATAGGAGAAGAATATGATTTTATTATTTATAATTTTATTATTAATGGAGGTGAAAATTATAGGTGTATTATTTATATTATTTTAAAATGTAAATATAAATATTGGACAATTTTTAACTTTGTCTAATAATAGAATTTCCGTTTTTTGTCCACTATTAAAATTTTAAGGAGTGATTTTTTATTAAATTTATTTCAGATATAATTAGTAATATGGAAGTAGATAAAAAGAATTTCAATATTATATCTTCTGGAACAGGTACTGGAAAAACATATTTTGTAGTTAATGAATTAAATAAATATTTTCCTAATGTTAAATATTCAGAAATATTATTTGTTACATCTAGATCATTAATAGTAGATCAACAATCTAAATCAGAACGAATTTCTAAGTATGATATGAATAATTTAATATCTATAAAACATTGGAATGGATTAAATGATTATAGCAAAATATTAAATAAAAAAGGAATTCAAATAATGACATATGATAAGATTATTAATATATTAGTTTCAAATAATACAGAAGGATTTGAAACTCTTAATAAAATAAAATTAATAATTTTTGATGAATGTCATTCCCTATTTAGTGATAAATTTATTAAAAATATAGAAATGTTAAAAGTATGGATAAGAGATATACTTTATTATAATAGGAATGACAGCAACACCCAATATTATATTTTATTATCAAAAAGAATGGGGTGTAACTGTGAAGCAAATTAACTCAGAAGTATTAATTAATTATAAAACAAAACAATTGCATTGTACTGATTTTGATACTATCCCATATATAATAACGACCAATCAAGTAGAAGGTAGAACAATAATAATGTGCTATTCAGTAGATGATTGCATTAAATTAAAAAGTAAAATACCTAATTCATGTATATTAGTTAGTAAAAGTAATAAAAAATATTTCACTGAAGAAATGTCTAATTTACGTGATTACATAGTTGATAATGAAAGTTTGCCTGATACATTTATTGATGAAGATAATATAGAGAAAAATTTAGATGTTTTAATAACCACAAGTACATTAAGAGAAGGAGTTAATTTAAGAGAAGAATGTGGAGTTAGAAATGTAATATGTTGTTTTACAGATGAATTGCATATTACACAATTTATGGGTAGATGTAGATTTAATATTGATAACTTAATTGTTGCTCATACATATATTCGTAGTGATAATTATGACACAGATTCATATTTAAGTAAATGTAGAAGTGCATATAAGGATTTTATGAGAAATAAAAATAGTACATCATGGTTTGATAGTATTTCACATTTAATTAAACATGATATTTATAAGACAATTAAATTTATTTTAGGTTCACAAGAAAAGAAATTTATAAATTTTATTAATTCTAAATGGTTATTGCCCAACGGAGTAACTGAAAAAGAACAGTTAGATAAATATAAGATTTATAAAAAAGAAGATAAAGATGATATTATAAAAATGGTTATAGATTGTAAATTATTAAATCTATGTGCATCAAAAATTACATTTAATAAAGTAGTAGATTTAATGGAGAATAGTTTAGGATATAACATTGAAAGTAATAGAATGATGATTAGAAAGAAGAAGTATACATATAAACTTGTAATAGAATTTGATGAAGATAAAGTTACTTATCAATCAATTACAATGGAAATATAATATAAAGGAGAAATAGATAATATTGAGTAAAATTATAAATAGTAAAATATCAGGAATATATCAAATCATTAATAATATAAATGGTAAAGTTTACATAGGTCATAGTGTTAATATTTCATTTAGATGGTATAATCACATGAATAATCTTTTAAAAGGTAATCATCATAATTCAAAACTTCAAGATGATTTCAATATATATGGTTTATCTGCATTTAATTTTAACATATTGGATACTTTAGAAGGAAAATCAAACTTAATATTAAAAGAACAAGAATATTTAGATAAACTTGATTTTACTAATAATTACAATCTTTCTAATGCTTTAGAAAAGGAAAAACATTCTCAACCAGATATTTTTATTGAATATATTAATAATAAATGGTTATTGCCAGACAATTTAAATAGCAATGATAAAGATATTGAAAAATATAAAATTTTCAAAAAAGAAGATAAAGAAGAAATATTTAAAAAGGCTATTGAATGTCAGTTGATTGATTTGCCAAAGTTTAATAGGGTTATTAATTTCATGATTGGTAAATTAGGATATACTATTAATAATAAAAGAAAGAGAATAAAAAGAAAGCAATATAGATACAAACTTATTGTTGATTTTGATGAAGATTATATGTTAAACTTTAAGAATAAAATTAAAATATAATAATAAAAAGGAGAAAATAATATTGAATTTTAATGAAAATCAATTAAAAGCAATCAACCATTATGAAGGTAATTGCTGTGTACTCTCTTCAGCTGGAAGCGGAAAGACATCCGTTCTAACAAATAGAATAGTAAATCTTATCAATGTACATAATGTAAAACCAGAAAATATTCTTGCTATTACCTTCAGTGTTAAAGCAAGAGAAAATATGCAAGAAAGATTATTAAAATTAATTGGTGATAAATCAAGTAAGATCACTATTGAAACTTTCCATGCATTAGGAAATAAAATTCTCAGAGAATGTAGCTATAATTATTTTCATAACAAAATTAAAGTATGGCAACAGAAACAGTTTATAAATAATATAGTTGTTAAAACTCTTAAAATGGAAAGCAATGAGAAAAATGTAGATACTAATGACATTCTTAAGTTTATCTCTTGTCAGAAAAACAATTTATTAGATTGTAATGATGAATTACTAGAAACTAAGTATATGCCTTATAGTATTAATATAATGCAATACATATATCAAAGATATGAAGAAATTAAGAAAGATGAAAAAGCAATGGATTTTGATGATATGTTACTTTATACATATAAATTGTTAGCAAATAATGATTCGACAAGAGAAAAATATCAAGATAGATATAGGTTTATATCTATTGATGAGCACCAAGACAGTAGTGTAGCATCATATGAGATATTAAGATTGTTGGGTAAAAAATATAATAATGTCTTTGTAGTTGGTGATCCATTGCAATGTTTACTTCCTAATACATTAATATCTACATCTGATGGAAATAAAGAAATTAAAGACATTAATCAAAATGATAATATAATTGTTGCGTATGGTAGAGGGGGAAAAATTGAAACTCAAGTATCAAGTGTATTAAATAAATATTATGAAGGTAAAATTGTAAAAATAATAACTAAAAGTGGAAATATATTAGAAGGTACACCTAATCATTGTATTTTTACAAAACAATTTGCAAAAGAAGGATTATATTATGTTTATTTAATGTATAAAAAAGAATATGGATATAGAATTGGTATTACATCTTCTGCTAGGAGTGGAAATGGTAAAAGAATTAATGGTTATGAAGGAAGATTAAATCAAGAATATGGAGATGCAATATGGATATTAGAAGAATGTGATAATTTGGAAGATACAAAATATTATGAATTGTATTATTCTTATTTGTATGGAATTCCCACAAATTTATTTATTGCAAGAGAAGGTATGAATCAAAATATTATAGATAGATTATTTGAAAATATTAACACAAGAAATAATGTTAAAAAATTAATGGAAGATAAATTATTATTTGAAGATATACCTTATCATAAACCAAAAGCAGGTGGAGGAGTTAAAAATAATAGAATTAATTTTACTATGTTTGAACATAGTACAGTTGGAAAATGTAATTATATTAATAGTCATGATATAAATAATAAGTATATACATAGACATGGTATTTCAATAGATACTTCTAATGATGATTATAAACATTGTGTTGAAAAATTTATTAAATTTAATTTTAAAAGGAATATGAATGGTTATGAATATTTTAGGGCAACAAAAAATAATTTTAATTATGATTATTTATTTCAATTAATTAATAATATAGAAAATGAATGTATAAATAATAATGTAGATGTTAAAGTTGCTTTAAATGCAAAAATAACTGATATACTTTATGAATTTACTCCTATGTCTTATGCAAGAAGGGGAATGACAATACCTATAGAAACTGATGATGGTATTGTAGATGATGAAATTGAATTAGTAGAAATTTATGATTATAAAGGATTAGTTTATGATATTAATGTAGATTATTATAGAAACTATATAGCAAATGGTATTGTCGTACATAATTGTATCTATGAATGGAATTTAGCAAACAATAACTATCTTATTGATTTTCATAAGGATTGGATAGATACAACTATCATCCCTCTTAATATTAATTATAGGAGTTCTCAAGATATTGTTGAATTATCTAATAAGTTAGTTAAGAATACAAAAGAAACTACTCACAAATATTATTATGAATCTGTTGCATATAAACCAAAGTATAAATCTCCTGAGTTTTCATGTTTCACAGATGAGATAGAAGAAGCAAATTATATTTCTAGTAAGATAATTGAAATGAGTAAATTAGGTAATAATTATTCTGATTTTGCTATTTTAACAAGAACAAATTTTCAAATACAAGCAATTGAAAGAAGTCTATATAAGAATAATATACCTTATCAGATTGTCGGAGGAACAACTTTTTTTGAAATTAAGGAAATTAATGATATGGTGTCCTATCTTAGATTAGTCAAAAACATAAATAATGATGATGCATTTAAACAAATATATAATTCACCTAATAGATATTTAGGTTCAGTATTCTTGAATGAAGTAAATACATATGCAAGTAAATATGATAAATCATTATTTGTTAGTATGTTGTCCTTCCCTAGAAGTAATGAATGGAGATATAAAAATGGTATTAGTGAGATACAGAATATTATTCTAAAGATTAAAAATAAAAAGAAATCTAAAGTTGGAGATTTGATTAATATTATTAGAAAAGATTTAGATTATGATAAATACATATTAAAAGAAGATTCTGAGAGTAATATTAGAAGTGAAAAAATTGATAATTTGAATATTTTAGTTAATTTGGCAAATAAATATAATAGTATTGATACTTTTCTTGAAGAAGTAGATAATTTATTAGGATTTTCTAAAGATTCAGATGTTGTTGAAAAGGTTAAGGTAATGACCTGTCATAAAAGTAAAGGTTTAGAATTTAAGATTGTATTCTTACCAGGAGTTAATGATGGACTTCTCCCTCACTCTAAGTCAGACAATGAAGCAGAAGAGCGAAGATTATTTTATGTGGGTATGACCAGAGCCGAAAAAGAGTTGTTTATCAGTTCTACTATGTTTTATGGTAATAGACAGATGGGAATAAGTAAATTTATATTCGACATTTTTGAAAAGGAGTATATAAGAGAAAGAATGATTGAAGATAATGATGATTTTGATGAGGATGAATAAAAAATAATTTGATAAAGGAGATAATATATGATTAAAAAATTAAAATTAGGAGACACTTTTGAATTTAAATGGGGAAAATATGAAATAATAAATATTTTAAATGAACATTGGGAAAATGGAGAAAGAAAATATATAGTTAAATTTATAAATACAAATTATGAAACTACTACATGTCCTTCTAGTATAAAAACAGGTGCAATAAGAGACCCATTTTATAAACATATTGCAGGAATAGGTTGTCTTGGGAACGCATCACGTAGACATTTTCTCTATAATAGGTGGAGAGCTATGATTTCTAGATGTTATAGTGAAGTAGATAAAAGTTATAAATATTATGGTAATAATGGTATTTATGTATGTGATGACTGGCATTGTTTTGAAAATTATATTAAAGATGTAGTTAAATTAGAAGGATATAATGAAGAAAAAGTTAAAAATAAAGAATTAAATTTAGACAAAGATATTCTTTCAGATGTAGAAAATAAATGTTATAGTCCAGAAACTTGTAAATGGGTTACATTTATAGAAAATAATAATACACGCTCTATTAGAACTGTAAAATATTTTGAAGCAACTAGAATAATAGATGATTATAAAGAAATATCAAATGTAATAATAGAATTTGCAAGAAAATATAATTTAGATAATAATTCTATTAATAATTGTTTAAATAATAGAAGAAAAACACATAAAGGTTGGAAGTTTTCATACATAGAAGATATTCCTTTAGTAGAATTAAATAATAAATCCTAACAAATTGTAAATATAATTGTTGACATACTCTTACCTACTGTGCTATAATACAAATAGTAGGGAAGAAAAAATTAATTACATAGTTTTTATATAGTATATAGTTTTTTATTAACTAAACAATAATAATCAATAATAAACAAGCAAAAACATAAATCTAACAAAGAAAGGAGGTTATCTTTTATCAACAAATATATAGGAATTTATCGTGTCTTCCCTACTCTTACTCTTGATGGACAATTATCAAAGAATTTAGATGATGTATTTTTACTTGGTAAATATAAAATTCAAGTATATCGCTATGATGAAAACACATTATCAATTTTATTTACAAATAATCAGACAGTTAATAATGTAATTCCTCAATTAAATTCATTAGGAGTAAAAACTGAATTATATTTAGATGGTGAATTTGAATCTGTATATCATTTCAATGAAGAGGATATAGATAAGGTTAATGAAATCATAAAGTTTCAAACAAAAGGTAAAGGAATTCAGGCAAAATCAGTGAAGACAAAAAGGAAATTACAGAAACAGTTAGATAAAGAAAATGAAAAATTAAATAATAAAGTGAATAAAACAAAAGTAAAAACAAAAGTAAAATAAAAATTAAAGTAAAGTTTATTTTTAAATGTAAATTATTACCCTTAATTTTACCTAAAATTAAAAAACATAAATTTATACATAATTTTAATTAAGTCTTGAATATGGTATAAGAATATCGAATTAAGTCCACATTTTTGATAATATAATTTTGATATTTGTATGTAATGGATATGAGTTAATTAATGAGTATGATTGTAATTATAATTTTTGAATAATAATTAGTAAATTGTAAAAACAAAAACAATAAATTCAAAAAATAAAAAATAGAAAGAAGGAAAATTTATTATGAGTAAAGAAAACACAGAAAACACAAATAAAACATTAATCCCAAAAGTAACTAATTCTCCTCAATCACAAAAATATAAAATAAGTAATGATTTTACACCTATTATAAAATCAAAAATTACATATAGTGGTAAATTAATATATGAAAAAGATAATGGAGATTATGAAATACTTATCCCCTCCCCTATTAGAGAATCTAGATTAATTAATTTATCAAATACATTATTTAATTTGTGTTGCTCTACAAGAAATTATATAGAAATAAAAATTATGAATGGTTGTAAAATTATCTTTGATTATAATGGTATTTTAGATAAAATTGTTGATAAGGAAAATGGTTTATTATCTTATAATGTAGGAGATAAAGATTTAGAAAAATTATTATTTTACACTGTAGATGAATATATTGATATTGAAATTGATTGTTGTTTTAGTATAGATGATTTGAAAAAGTTAGGAGTAGAAATTGTTGATGATGCAAAATAAAATTGAAGGAGTAAATAAATTTGTTAATATAAATGTGACAATTGATTACTGTGCTAAATGTGGTAAACCAATAGATAACAAAGATAAATACATAAGAAAAGATCAAAACGATAATTTATTCTGTGACAGAGAATGTCTTAATGAATTTTGGAATGAGGTACGAAGAGAAATTGGGGATAAATTTTATGGATGGGATATGTAAAATAAATTATAAATATATTAATAAAATAAAAAGGAGATAAATTATTATTGATTGAAATTAACAAATTATATAATGAAAATTGTATTGGTGAAAATGGAATGTGTTTAATACCTGATAAGTCAGTTAATATGATTTTATGTGATCTGCCATATGGATCAACTGCATGTCCTTGGGATTCAATTATTCCATATATTCCATTATGGGAACAATATGAAAGAATTATCACAGATACAGGATGTATTGCATTATTCGGAAGTGAACCATTTAGTTCTTTTCTAAGAACAAGTAATATAAAACTATATAAATATGATTGGATATGGGAGAAAGGTAGAGCAAGTGGATTTGTTCATGCGAAGAATAAACCATTAAAAGCACATGAAAATATATCAATATTTAGCAAAGGAACAACAGTACATAAATCTCAATCTAAAAATAGGATGCATTATGAGCCAATAATGGAAGAAGGTAAACCATATACTAAGAAAATCACACAAGTTAACACAGGTAAAATAAATCATACTCCTTCAGAGTCTAATTTGAATTTTGTTGGTACAATTAATAAAAATGAAGGTACTAGATATCCAAGAAGTGTATTAAAATTTTCTATACATAATGTAGGGACAATACATCCTACTCAGAAACCTGTTGATTTATGTGAATATTTTATTAAAACATATTCTAATGAAGGTGATTTAGTTTTAGATAATTGTATTGGAAGTGGAAGTACAATTATTGCTTGTTTAAATACAGGAAGAAATTATATTGGATTTGATAACGGAAAAGATGATAAGACAGGTAGATATTGGGTAGATTTAGCAAATGAAAGAATTGAAGAACATAAGAATAAAAAGGAGAAATCAATATGAAAATTGATAAAAGTTTCATTATATCTGAATATGATTTAGAAGAGATTGAATCATTCATGGAAGAAAAATTACATAAGTTTGCAGTAGATACTTTTGGATTAGAAATATCTAAAAATATAAAAGTTAAAGCAGAATATATTGAATACATGGATGAAGATATGAGATGTTTTAAAGATGAATTAAGATGTGAATTATGGTTAGAAGTTAGTTTCCCACAATATAATTATTTAAATAAAGGATATGGAGTTAGAGAAGAAAGTGTTAGTATGATGTTAGAGTATAAAGGTAGCAAACCATTTTATATTGACAATAAGTTTGAGAGTAGAAATGTGTTTGAGTGGATACAAGGTGGAATTATACAGAAGTGTGAGAGTATTTATGGGATTGGGAAAGATGAATTGTATGAGATGTTTAATGATTATATGATGGATTGTTAGGTGAATGAAATTAATATAATTAATACAAGAGAAATAAATAATCTCTTGTATTAAAATAAATAATAAAGGAGAAATGTTTATTGTTAACATGTAAAGTAGGTAATACGATTATAAATTGTTTTGATGGTAAATATGATAAATTTACTTTAAAAAAATGGTCAGAAGAAAAAAGGTTAATTTGTCCTGATTGTAATAAACTTTATGAATATTGTCATGGAGAAATAATACACCCTTATTTCAGACATAAAGAAAAGAATAAAGATTGTGAAGGTATTTATTACGAACCTGAAACAGAAGAACATATTCAAGGAAAATTAATTTTATATAATTGGTTATTAAAAATTCAAAAAGATAATATTATTCAAGATGTAAAATTAGAATCATACATACCAGAGACAAGACAAAGACCAGATTTATCATTTAGAATTAATGATAAAAGATATGTAATTGAATTTCAATGTTCACCTATTGCAACAGAATATTTAGAAAGACATAGATTATATCAATTAGCAGAAATAAATGATATTTGGATTCTTGGATTAAGTAAATATAATATTCAAGAAGTAAAAAATAATATTTCACATATTGGCAGATTTAAAACTATTGAACAGCATTCTAATTTTTATTTAAATGTTGATAATAAAAAAATATATTTTAAGAAAGAAATATTATCAAGATTACTACCTCATAAATTAATAAAATTAAATAATTATTATGGTTATAAAATAAATGATTTTGAAATTAATTTGAAATTTAATGATATGTCTTTAAAAGAGCAAGTTGTTAAATCATATATTGAACAAGATATAATTGAATTTAATAAAATAGAAGAATTAATATTTTTTGAAAATGGTTTAAATAAAACAGTAAATGATTTTAGAGATTTATATTCAGATTTTAAATTTGAATTAATTAAAAGAACAAATTTTTATTATTTATGGTCAGTTGAATTTTCACATAATTATGGCACATATAGATTTTTTATTAAAAATAATCGTATTGAATTGTGTATAGAATATGAAAAATCAGTTCCATTTGTAGGCAAAAAGGGTGGTTTGGGTTGGAGAAAAGAAAGGAAATATCATGTATTAGATAAATTAGAATATGACTTATTAGATAATGAAATTATAAGTGATTTTATATCTAATCATATTTTAAGAGTTAAAGAAAAACATGAAGAAGAAATTTTAGAAATAAAAAAGCAAGAAAAATATAGACTAGACAAATATAGTAATGTTTTTAAAGATTATTTAAATGCTGAAATACTATTAATTAATGCAAAATCAACAGTTCCAAATAATATAAGATTTAAATTTTTAAAAGGATTTTCTATTATGGAAGAATATATGGAAAATAATTTTATTAAAGAATTGAAATTTTTAAAAAGAATAAATGTCAAGCAATATATTTTTATGATTCCTAAATACCATTATTATTTTAATAGTTTAGGATTTTCTGAATATATTAGTGTTTATGAATTAAATAATATTATTTTAGAACATTTTAAATCATTTGGTTTTACAAATGTCAAATATTTAGATTTTGATGGTGAGGAGGATATTAATATTGGCTAAAAAAATGGATTTATTCTATATATTAAAATTAAATATTAGTTCAATATTAGAGTATAATAGCAATATTAATATCTCCTTTGAAGATGCAAAAAAACGTGGTTGGGTTGTAAGTATTGGAGATAATCAAGTATTAAAATTTTTAAGAGATATAAAATGTATTGATTTTGATAAACACAGACAAAAAATAAATGAATTATATACTTCACGCAATGAATTAAAATCTCAACCTAAATCTATTGAAAATAGTAAACAAATTTATAGTTATCAAAAACAGATTGATGATTTGCTTTATGTTCCAGATGTAATATCAGTACATGCAAATACATCAAAAAAAGATTATAATACAGTAGCAAAAAATACTTTTACAGTAAATGGTATTATTTTCAAAAGACTGTGTGCTGGTGCAGGTCAACTAAGACGAAACACTGTACTTTTTGTGAATGTAAATCTATACGATGAGTTAGAAAAAATAATGCTATGTGGATTAAATAAGAAAAGAATAGGTAAGATAAATTTAGCAAAATTTTCAGCATACTACAGCCTTTATTCTTCATCTACTAATATTATTAGAAATCCAAGAGTTTGTGTAATTAAAGATTATGAAATGCCAATGAAAAATCAAATGGTAGAATGGATTTATCTCAAAGAAAACGGTGAAAGAGATATTGAAACTAGAAGTATTGATTTTGACCAAAATGTTTGGGACGGTTCTGGACTGGTTTCAATAGAAATGGGAGAGCAATGGAATAAAGATTTAAAAATAGAAGATTACTCTCCTTCTGCTTATATTATAAGAAGTGCATGGATTAAAGGTTTATGTATTGTGTTTGATTGGAAAAGGTATGCTAAAGAAATTGCAAAAAAAGAATTTATAACTGATGTGTGGGGACATAAAAAACATATAGATGATATAGACGTTTTGCTAACCACTTCACAATTTAAGATGTGGAAGAAATATAATAATTGGGAAGAATATTTACATTATCACAATAAATATGGTCATGTATGGGGTTGTAGTAGAGTTAATAAAAAACAAGATAATTATTTGACCACTTTAAATTACCAGTACGTCCAATCTAATAATTTCACTTCTGATTCAATAAAAAAACTTGCAGACTTTTCTATTGATTGGGTTAAAAAAGTTTGTACTGGTGAAAGAATTTATATTCTACTCTATTTACTTGGATGTCATGAAAAAGATAAAGATATAAGTAAAATTGAAAATGAATCAGGTATGGATATTGTAAAAGCATTAATGTATGATGAAAGTATATTGGATGATACATATGTGAGAAATAGAATATATAAATCAATACAGAAAAAAATTAATCAAATTAAGATTGGTAAACTTTTGGTAGAAGGATCATATGAATTTGCTATGGTTGATCCATATATGTTTTGTGAATATGTTTTTAGGGATAATAAAGATGAAATACCAAAAGGATTACTTAAAGCAGGTCAATTATGGCAAAAAAGATGGGTAGATAAAGGTGCAAAAGAAGTTTCAATCATGAGGAGTCCTTTAGTTTCTCCTCATGAAAATCAAATATTAGAAGTTTATAATGATGAAAAATGCTATGATTGGTATTCTACTATAAAAAGTGGAGTTATTCTTAATGGTTGGGATACTACTCTAATAAGGGCATCTGACGGTGATTGCGATGGTGATTTATTATTAACCACAGACAATTTATATTTAAATCAGTCAATTGATAGAAGTTTATATCCTATTACATATGAAAAATCAACAGTTAAAGAACAAACTCTTACATATAGTAATTTAGCAAGTATGGACACAAAGAGTTTTAATACTAAGATAGGATTTATTACCAATCTTGCCACATCATTCATTTGTTTACGTGATACTTACAATAAAGATGAAAAAGAATATAAAGAATTAACCAAAAGAATTAATTTACTTCGTTTTCATCAAGGTTCTGCCATAGATGCAGGAAAAGGTAATTTATATATCCCTACTCCTAAACATTGGTCAAAAAAAGAAAGAGTTAATTGGGATAGTGATTCAGAAGAAGAGAAAAAAAGAAAATGGTATGTTAATAAATTAGTTGGGAATAAGAAAAGTTATTTTATGTGCTATATTTATAAACCTTTAATGAAATCATATAAACAACACAAAGAAAGCAATAAACGTATTTCTAGAGCAATGTTTGGTTGTAGAATTGAAGAATTATTTAAGAAAAAGGATAAAACAAAAGAAGAAAGTAAATTTATTAAAAATTATTATAAATACTTACCAGTATTAATAAACAGATCAATAATGAATGAATTAACTTGGTACGTTGAAAGAGCAGATTTTGATTTAAAATATTTTAAAATAACTAATGATTTTGATTATACTGTTTTAATGGATAATAAAATAATTGTAAATACTAACAGTGATTTGTATAATAAATTATTAAATTGCTTAAAGAAATATCATAAAATTTATGAATTAAATACACATGAAAGAAAAATCATGGAAGAAGATTATGGTTATTTAGAAGATGATGATTCTAAGAATAATGAATATTCTATATTGTTTAAAGAAATAGAAAATGAGTTATTTGTAATTTGTTCTAATAAATATGAATTATGCAATTATATTGTATATATTATGTATAATCATTTTAAAACTAAATCAAAAGCAATTATGTGGAATGTATGCGGAGAAGAAATTGTTTATAATTTAAAAAATAAAACTAATAAAGTATACTTCCCAATAGAAACAACTAAAGAAAAAAGACAAGAATATTTAGGTAAATATTATGAATTACAGGAGGTAAAACTTGATAATATTTGATGAAAAGAAATATGCTGAAAATTTATTATTAAATGGATATAAAAATGTAAAATATGTTGGTTCTGATAATATAATTTTAGTTAAGTATTGGAAGTATTTAGGATTACAAGAAAATGAAATAAGGATAAAGTTAAAAAATTTCATGATTGATTTTCAAGATTTATATAGTGCAGATATATCTAATAGTAAAGTTGATAGTGCTATTAAAATTGGTATGCAATATGATTTGTCTACTGATATTGAAATACAGATATATAAAAAGGAAATTGAATTAATAAACACATTACAAACAATAGAATTAAGAAAAATGATGTTTATTTTATTAATCATATGGAAATTTAGAGGTAGACCAAAAAGATTTAAAGTTAAAAATGTTGATTTATTGAGATTAACAGAGATTAAGATAAATAATAATGTCTTTTGGGAATATATTAATGAAATAACTAAAACTAAAATGTTAAGTTTGGTTGGTTATGATAATAAAGATTATTATGCAGTTAATTTTGATTTAGAAGATAATGAAAATGAAATAGTATTTAGTATCAATAATTATAGTAATCCTATTTATTATTATTTAAGTTTAGTAGAACCAGATAAATATAAAAATTGTGTTGAATGTGGAGTTAAAATAACATTGTTAAATAATAAGATTAAATTTTGTAAAGAATGTGCCAAAATAATTAAAAATGAACAAAATAAAAAATATTATCATGAAGATAAAAATTAGGAAAATAGAAAATTGTTAAAACCACTATAAATAAAGAGTTTATAGTATACTAAGAAATTTTATATTATAAATGATATAAAAATGTAATTTAAGGAGAGTCCATACCTATCACTACTCAAAATGTTTTGATTTAAGTTGGGACGGATTAATGCGGAAGAGAGTTTGGATTTAACATCATACTCTCTTTTTTGTTTGTTTAAATAGTCACTACGTATCGTGCGACTATTTTTCAATTAAAAATCTTAATTAAAATATAAAATCAAAAACAAAATAAACTAAAACATAAAAGGAGAATCAACGAACATTGCAACAGATTTCTAGAACACAAAAAGAATGGTTAGTTAAGAATAACATTTTAAAAATGGAAAGGGGAAAGTATCCTGACTGTTCACTTGTAGGACGTAAGAAAAAATCAAGAAGAAAGAAAATTTTTGTACCTGATTGGATGGCAGAAAAAGCAAAAGGTATTTAATTAAATAGGAAGAGTATTGAAGCTACTCTCCCTATTACGTGTTACGTGTTTACTTACATATGTACGGTATTAATATTAATGATAGCAAATTAGAGCAATAAAAATTTTCCGAGAGGAATGAATCTTATGAAAGATGATAATGAAAATAAAAAATTGAATATTGAAGAAATTAGCAATACTAATATGAAAAAGATTTTTGTAGATACAAATATATTACTCAATCCAAAATTTAATTTAAGTGATTATCAAAAAGTATATATATCTATTGTATCTATAGAAGAATTAGATAATTTAAAAAAAGATGATAGAGTTTCATATCAAGCAAGAAAAGCAATTAAAAATATTAAATCTTCTAATAATGTAAAAATAATAACTACTAGTAATTTATCTGCAAAAAGAATGTTTTTAGAACATGGGAATGATAATATTATTCTTAGTATGGCATTTGATGTTTATTGTGATGATGAAGAAGTTATTTTTATTTCAGATGATTATAATTTAATTGTTAAAGCACAGGCATTTAATATACCTTGTGAAATGTTTGAATTTGAAGATAATAAAATAGATAAATATAGTGGAATCAGAAAATTAACATTGACTGAACAAGAATATGTTGATTTGCTTGAAAATCCTAATGATTTTTCATATAATTTTCAACCTAATGAATATATAATTATACATAATACAACTTCCAATGATGAATATTTGTTCACTTGGAATAAGTATTTTGAAGAAGTTAAAATTAAACCATTGTCAAATAAATATGTGAATAAGATTGTTCCTTTAGACACTTATCAAAAAGCATTTATACATATGTTACAAAATGATAATATAAAAGTTAAAATAACAGATTCAAGATATGGTGTTGGTAAGAGTTTTCTTATGATACATTGGGCATTACAAATGTTAGATAAAGAAAAAGTTGATAAATTATATTTTGTTAAAAGTGATTCGCCTCCAAAAAATAGAAGAGAATTTCCTGCAATCCCAGGTGGAATTGTGGAAAAAACTGAACCGTTATTAGGAGTGCTTTGTGATTCAACTGGTGAAACAAGTTTAACTGATATTTTACTTAGAAATAATAGATTGGAAATTTTACCTATTCAATTTGCTAAAGGTAGAAGTTTAAGAAATTCTATTTTATATATCAATGAAGCACAAGATTTTACTCCTTCTGAAATGGAAAGATTAATTTCTAGAATTGGTGAAGGAACATTTGTATTATTAGATGGCTCTACTTCTCAAATTGATAATAGATATTGTTTAAATAGAAATGGTTTATCTGTTGTTAGTGATAATTTTAAAGACAAATATATTGCTGGACAAGTAAATATGATTGAAGATCATAGAAGTGAAATTAGTAAGATGGTAAGTGAAATGGATTGGAAGGATTAAATATAATAATGGTCGATAAAGGTATATTTTTTATACCTCTCCCCTACCCTATTAGAATTGAGGAATCATATGGAGCACATTAAAAAATCTACAGAAAGTTTTATGGATTATGCTGAAAGATTATTAACTAATAGGAATTTATATGACATAGATAAATCGGAAACATATGAATTACTATTTAATAAGCAAGCATCTTCAGATCATGCACGTAAAGCAATAACTGTAGTACAAATGATTATTGATGAATATAAAAAAGATATTATAGATAAGCAAATACATAATATTAATGATATTGTTAATAATGAAAATAATATTAATAAAGATTTAGAAAGTGAATTATTTAATTCAAAATCTACTATTGAATTAAATAAGGATAACACACAGACTAGTAGTAAATTAATTCAAATGTCAGAAAATGATGCGAAAGATACAGAATTTCTTTTAAAAGCACATGGTTATGATTCTAAAGTTTTCCAGTTAATTAGTGCTAGAAATAATATATGGAATTCCTACTCTAAGAGAGACGGGATTATGGTTCTTTATTCAAGTAAGATTACTGTTAAGCCTGTCACAGAATATAAATGGAACATTGAAGATATTAATAAATTATTTGCTAACATTAAAACAGAATATAAAAATAAATCTAATATTTTATCAAAACAATATGAAAAAAATGGTGATACTTTAGTTGTTCCTATCGCAGATTTCCATTATGCTTTATTATCGGATAATTATTCAACTGGTAATGAATATAATTTAGAAATTGCAGAACAAATTTATTATTATACTTTAAATGATATTATAAATAGAGTAAAACATAGAAAATTTGAAAAAGTAGTATTTGTGATCGGAAATGATTTTGTGAATTTTGATAATTTATCAGGAACTACAACTCGTTTAACTCCACAAGATAATTCTGCATTATGGTTTACTACTGTTGTAAAAGCAACTCAATTAGTTATTAATGGAATTGATATGTTGTCAGAAATTGCACCTGTAGATGTTCAATATGTACCATCTAACCATGATTTACATACTATGTTTGGGATAATGCAAACAATAAATGCTTGGTATAAAAATGATGATAATATTAAAATTGATTCTTCTCCCTTACCTCGTAAATATTGTAGAATAGGTAAAACATTATTATGTTTATCTCATGATATGAAAATTAAAGATGCATTGAAGATTATAACTACGGAAGCAAAAGATATGTGGAGTCAATCAGAACATATAATTTGCATGTTAGCACATCTTCATTCGTCTATGATCTATGAAAAACAAGGATATTTAGAAATTATAAGATTACCAACAGTGTCAGGTTGGTCTAGATGGAGTAATGATATGGGATATTTACAAACAGAAAAGAAAAATCAGAGTTTTATTATTAATGATGATTTAGGTATTACAGATGTGATTAATACGATTATTAAGTAAATTTATATTGAAAGGATTAAATGTGTATTCATATGGCTACTGAAATAGGAAGTATTGATATTAATCAATTAGTAGAACAATTAAAAGAAACTTCTAATCCTATTTTTTATCAATATTTTAGGCATTTAGAAAAAAGAACAATAGTTATTAATGAACAAATTGATGAATCTATTATAGAATATGCTGTGTTACCATTATTAGAAATGGATAATGACGGAATAGGTAAAGAAATAAATATTTTACTCAATACTCTTGGTGGACAAGTTTATAATGGATTGGTACTTTGTGATATAATATCTAGACTTAAAACAAAAACAACAATTACAGTTTTGGCGTATGCATATTCAATGGGTAGTCTTTTATTAATGTCTGCTTATAGTAATCCTAATGTAAATGTAAAATGCTATCCATTCACTACTGCTTTGATTCATGGAGGTTCTGATTATTTACAAGGGACAGTTTCACAAATAAAAGATTATTATAATTTTACTACTAAATATGAAAAAAAGATAAAAGATTTTATGTTGTGCAATAGTAAAATTACAGAAGATGAATATGAAAAGATGTCAAGACATGAATGGTATATGACGAGTGAAGAAATGTTGAAATATGGATTAGTTAATGAGATTATTTAATATAATCAAAATATAAATTACTAATATAACAAAATTTAATATAAAAATAAATTTACATATTAAAGGAGATTAAATTAACTATGAATTTATTTAAATCTGAAAGCCTATATGATTCTAAAACTGGTAAGTTTTTAGAAGAGTTTTATATTAATGGCGAGAGTGTTGATGGTGATTTGTATTATTTTCATCTAGAAAGAGAAAAGGATATTGAGGATAAGAAATTAAAAGGAAATCCTTATGAGTATGATGAATGTGAAACTGAAACTGAATGTGAATATAATGATTGTATTTGTGAAGGTTGCTGTGGAGAATGTGGTAATGAGTATGAAGATGAACAAGAAGTAGCATATGATGAATTATTAGATATTTTTGCAGAAAAGATTCAGAATACTGGTGGTTCTTTTGAAGAGATTAAATGTTTGATGGATGAGTTTGCAGATATTGTTTTAGAAGCAAATGAAGAAGAATTTTGTGAGGATAATGATATTTATATAGATGATGAAATGGATTGTGGAATCTCTGAAGAATGTATTGATTGTGATGATACTGAATGTGAAAATCAAATTAGTTCTGAAGAATTAGAGGGGTTAAAGATAATTGCTAGTTTCACAGAAGAAGTTTTAAAAAAAGATGGTTGTCCAGATTGTATATTCGGTTTACTTGGTGATTTGTATGTCAAGGGCAAGAATGTTGGATGGCAAAATCATAAGGATTATATTATGATGTGCAATGAGTGATAAATTATATTAATGTAGATTAAATTCGCTAATAATTAAACTAGCGAATTTTATTGTGCATTAAAAAATGCATAAATATATGGGTAATGACCTACCATTGTGGAGGAATAATTATGAATATGAGTGATTTTAAAGAAAGAGATTTAAAAGATGTAATAAAAATAATATGTGATCAAAAATTTTTTAATGATTTAGTAGATTTTCCAAATATAATTATGAAAGATGATATATGTTATTATAAAGGGGTTCCAATATCTATTGATGAAAATTTAAAATATAAAACATGTGAGTTAGTATATAAAATTAATGATAATTTCTATGATGGAATTGTTAATAATCTAAAACAAGAAGCAAAACATTTGAATAATAAAATAAGTATATTTAGATCAAAACATGATATACAAAACTGTATCGTTGCACTAAAAGCACTTAGAGAAACATTAGATTTAATTAAAAAGTATGATTGGCAATTAATGTATTCTGAATATGGTGTGGAAAATACAAATAATCAATTAAATAAATTAGAAGATATTCTTAATTTATTTAATGAAAATATTAAAAAAGATGATAATACATATAAAAATACAAGTGAAGTATTTGAGATATTAACAAAATTATGGAATGAACCAAAATCTGAATCAAAATTTATTACTGAGATTGCAGTATGGGAACAGAATCATGATGGGCAGATTAGGAATCATAAGGTTTGGAGAACAGATATTGAGTATAAGAAATATAAATATATTGTTGATAATGAAATTAGACCATAAATTTATAGATTAAGATATATTGAGTCCACTTCTATTTATTTGAGGTGGATTTTATTATGTTTTAAGGTGTAAATGAAATATGTATGAATGTAAGAATTAGTGATAATTTTTGGATTTAAGTTAGTTTAGAGATTATAAAAATAATATTGTTTGTTTTAAGAAGTTAGGTGATTAAAGGGAGTAGCTACCCTTCTCTATGCAACCTAACTTCTTTTTTATTTTTATTTAATAAATAATGCATAGAGAATTATAAAATAATTGCATGGAGGTTGATTGAGATGTTAATTAGTGAAGAAGTAGAAGTAAAATTACATCCGTCAAATGTAAAATACTATGAAGACTTATATTATGAAATACCAAGAGTAAAAATAAATGGTAAATATGTGGTTCGTAAAGGTACTACTATTATCGTAAAAGTTAAAGACTTGCAAAAATCATCTAATATAATGGTTGAATATAAATGTGATTATTGTGGAACTAGAAAACAAATACCATATTGTGATTATACAAGAAAAGAAAATACTTTAAATAAAGATTTTTGTATTGATTGTATTGGTGATTACAAATCTGAATTAAATAAATATCAATGGGAAGAAAAATTTAATTCTGAGTTAAAAACTTGCAGTAAATGCAAAAGAGAGTTTCCTAAAACTTTGGATTATTTTTATAAAAGTACAAGTAGACCTGATGGATTGACATGTCAATGTAAAGAATGTGCCAGTAATAAAAAAATATTTGGTATACAAAAAGATAATAAACAAAATAAAAAAGAAAAGAAAGAAAATAATAAAGTAAATAATGATTTATATTTGGAGAATGATGGATATAAAATATGTAAAAAATGTGAAAGAAAATTACCTGCTGATATAGATCATTTTTATAAAAGAAATAATACAAAAGATGGTTTTGTCAATAATTGCAAGGAATGTGAGGGTAAATCATTTACAGATAAGTTAATTCATATTCCAAAAGAAGGTTATAAATTTTGTATTAAATGTAATAGAGAATTACCAATAGATATAAAATATTTTCCACCAGATAAAATGTGTAAAAACGGATTACGGAATGTCTGTCGTGAGTGTGGTCAAGATGGACATTTCATGGAAGATGGATATATTCCTAAACAATGGTGGTCTAAAGAAGAGGAAGAATTTTTTATATCAGTATATCCAAATTACACTTGTGAAGAATTAGTTGAAAAATATTATCCAGATATGACTACTAAACAATTATGGGATAAAGCATATAATTTAGGTGTTTCTTATAAGAATGAAAATACTGTCAAAAGAGCTAATGAACAAAGGTCTAATAAAATGTCTGGAGAGAATTCTCCCTTTTATGGTGTACCAAAGTCATCAGAAACAATAGATAAATTCAAGATATCTATAAAAAGGTATTATAAAGAAAATAATGGTTGGTGGTTAGGTAAGAAAAGAAGTGAAAAACAAAGAAATATGTTAAGTGAACGCATGAAAGGCAATTGGGCGGGAGATAAAAATCCTAGATATGTCAATCCATTAAAAGGTAAAGACAATCCTAATTGGAGAGGTGGAATAACACAATTATATTTTGAATTAAGAAGTGAAATAAAAGAATGGCAACAAAATAGTATGAAGTCATGCAATTATAAGTGTGTTTTAACTAATGGTGAATTTGATAATGTACATCATTTATATCCTTTTAAAGATATTGTAAATGAAGTATTTGAAATATTAAGATTAGATTTTAGAAATAAAGTAAATGATTATTTAGAAGAAGAATTTAATAAAATAAAAACAATATTAATTGAATTACATGATTATCATGGATACGGCGTTTGTTTATGTAAGGATTTGCACAAATTATTTCATGATACATATGGTTATTTAAATAATACACCAGATCAATTCAATGAATTTGCAAAAAGATATTATAATTTTGAATTTGATGAATTATTAAATGATAAATATAAATATTGCAATGTTTTAAAATTAGTTATTTAAGGAGTGTGGCTTTATGCCAAAGAAAAAAAATGAATTAATAGTAAAGTCACAAATTAAAAAAATATGTGATAACTGTAAAAGAGAATTGGCAATGACTCAATACTATAATACAAATTCAGTATTATCAGTAGATGGAAAATTAAATATATGTAAAGTTTGTGTTAGATCAATGATTGATTATAATAACATGGAAACAATATATAAAATTTTACAATTATTAGACATTCCTTTTATATACTCATATTACAGATCAGCAAAAGAAAAAGCACCAGATGATCCTTGGAGTATATATATTAGAATCGCTAATTCAAAAATGAATGAATTTAAAAAAGGAACTTGGAAAGATAGTAAATTTAAACCAGAAAGTATTAATCCAGTAAAATTAAATATGGATCAAGCAATTATAATTACTAATAATTTTGATGTTACTAATGAGATGGTATTAAAATGGGGAAATAAATATGAACCAGAAGATTATTATGAATTAGAACAGTTTTACAATGATATGCAAAGAACAAATAGTATTGAAACAACACAAGATATGATATATTTAAAAAAACTTGCAATTATTTCTTTAAAAATGGATAAAGAATTAGAAGAAGGAAATTATGATGAAGCTAAAAAATTAGGTGATTTATTTTCTAAATATATGGCAGATTCTAAATTTCGTGCAATGGATAAAACAGAAGCAGATAAAACAGGTGGCATTAGAAATTTCTGCACTATATATTCAGAAGTTGAAAAAGATGGTTTTATCCCACCTTGGGAACATTATAGAAAAATAAAAGGTATTAGTCAAGATATAGTTGATAAAACAATAATGCATATAGAAAATTTTACTTTAAAACTTAATAAAGCAGAAAAAATGATGTCTCCACCATTAGATACTCCTAAATTAGAATTAGATGAAATTGACACAGAGAATGTAATTATAATAAATGATATTGAAGTTGATGCAGATGATATAATTGGAGATGATGATAATGGCATCTCAGAATAATTTTAGTAAAAAAAGTAGGAGTATTAAAGATAGTGACACATTTTTAAATCCACAAAATATTGAAACTAATAATATTAATAATTTACAAATAAAAAGTTTTGAAGGTGTTAAAGAGCAATGGAGAGAATTATGTAGTTATTTTAGATGGTATCCAGATAAATTTCTTGATTTTATTTCTCCCCCTGATTCTAAAATACAATTATATTATTATCAAAGAATATATTTAAGAATAATGATGAGATATAGAAAAGTATTTTTAACAGCAACAAGGGGAACTTCTAAGAGTTATCTTCAAAATTTAGCATTTATTTTAAAATGTATAATGTATGAAAAAACTAAACTTTTTACATGTGCAGTAGGTAAAGAACAAGCTGCAAAAATAACAGCAGATAATATAAATGATATATTTGAACATTATCCTCTTTTAAAAAAAGAAGTTAAAACATTTGTAGAAAATAAAGATTATACTAAATTAATATTTTACAATGGGTCAAAATACGATGTTGTCCAAATGCGTGATTCTACGAGAGGTGGTCGTAGG
>Ga0209417_1002178_pt1 | contig 31747 bp, 25 predicted proteins | sample RifGroF2_FD_184002 | JGI IMG/M metagenome (GOLD analysis project Ga0209417, IMG submission 184002) | Groundwater microbial communities from Rifle, Colorado, USA - Groundwater F2 (SPAdes) (version 2) | ecosystem: Environmental > Aquatic > Deep subsurface > Groundwater | place: Rifle, Colorado... | reverse complement strand
CGGGTAAGAAAAACCTTCCGACGACCGAGCCTTGCGTAAGCGGCGAGGGAGGAGGATGAGCGACGGGCACGGTGTGCCCTAGCGCGTTTTTCGTCCCGGTCCCTGCGGCAGACCCGGGCAGAGAGTAACCAATCCTTGGAGCGATTATGACCACGAACGAAGAAATAAAAAAACTGTTCGCCGAAAAGATACCCGTTTTCGACGGGGCCATGGGCACCTATCTCCAAACCCTCGACATCAAAGAAGCCGACTACGCCGGCCACGAAGGCCTCAACGAGATCCTCTCCGTCTCCCGGCCCGAGATCGTGACCAGGATCCACGAAGACTACCTGGCCGCCGGCGCCGACTTCATAGAGACCAACACCTTCGGCGCCAACGCCGCCGTGCTGGCCGAATACGGCCTGGCCTCCCGCGTGCGCGAGTTCAACCTGGCCTCGGCCAAACTGGCCAAAGCCGCCGCCCAGAAATTCTCCACCCCCGGCCGCCCCCGCTACGTGGCCGCCTCCGTCGGCCCCACCAATAAAGCCCTCTTCGTCACCGGCGGGGTCACCTTCGACGAGCTGCGCGATATCTACCTGGAGCAGCTCTCCGCCATGATCGAAGGCGGCGCGGACGTGCTGCTCATCGAGACCGCGCACGACGTGCTGAACCTGAAGTCGGCGCTGGCCGCCGCGCATATCGCCTTCAAAAGGGCCGGCCGGGAACTGCCGGTGATAGTTTCGGCCACCATGGACGGGCGCAACAAGATGCTCTCCGGGCACGACGCGGAGGCTTTCTACGCCGCCGTGGAACATTTCCCGCTGGCCGCCATCGGTTTTAACTGCTCCACCGGCCCCGAGGGCCTGGGCCTGCGCCTGGAGCGCCTGGCCGCCCGCGCCCAGTACCCCGTCTTCGCCATGCCCAACGCCGGCCTGCCCGACGAGAACGGCCGCTATCTGCAGACGCCGGAGACGTTCTCTTCCGTAATGGCCGGCTACGCCCGGAAAGGTCTGCTCAACGCCGCCGGCGGCTGCTGCGGCACCAGCCCCGCGCATATAAAGGCCCTCGCTGAAAGCGTAAAAGGCATAAAACCCCGCGTCCCGCAGGCGAAAGCGCCGTGGGTAGTGTCCGGGGTAGAGGCGCTGTTTTACGACGAGATAGAGCCGCCGCTGATGGTGGGCGAGCGCAACAATTCCATAGGTTCCAAGAAATTCCGCGACATGGTGGCCGCCGGCGATTGGGACGGCGCCGTGGCGCTGGCCAAGGCGCAGGCCGCGGCCGGCGCGCACGCGCTGGACGTATGCCTGGCCAACCCCGAGCGCGACGAGCTGGCCGATGTGAAAACGCTGGCGCCCAAGCTGGCCCGCGCGGTGCGCCTGCCGCTGATGACGGACACTACCAATCCCGCCGTGATGGAAGAAGTGCTCAAGACCGTGCCCGGCAAAGCCATGCTCAACTCGGTCAACTTCGAGTTCGGCCCCGACAAGCCGCGGGCGGCCGCGGAACTGGTGAAGATCTATGGCGCCAAGCTGGTGTTCGGCTGCATCGACGAGGACAAGGAGCACGGCCTGCCCCTGGAGGCCGTCCGCAAGGTGGCCATAGCCCGCCGCGCCTACGCTTTTCTCACCGAAGAGTGCGGGCTCAAGGCCGAAGATATCATCTTCGACACCCTCGTTTTCCCCGTGGGCGTGGGCGGCGAGCACACTAAAACCGCGCACGAGACGATAAAGGCCATAGAACAGATAAAGAAAGAATTCCCCGGCGTGAAGACCGTGCTGGGCGTAAGCAACGTTTCCTTCGGCCTGCCGCCCGCTTCGCGCGAAGTGCTCAATTCCGTGTTCCTGCACCACGCCGTTAAGGCCGGCCTGGACCTGGCCATAGTCAATATCGAGAAGCTCAAGCGCTTCGCCGGCATCTCCGCCGAAGAGCGCGCCCTGGCCGAGGACCTTATCTTCGCGCGCAAGCCCGACGCCGCGCAGCTTTTCGCCGCGCGCTACCGCGACGCCAAGAAGGCCGCTCCCGCTCCCGCCGCGCACAATGCCCCGCCGTCCGAAAGGCTGCGGCTGGCGGTGCTCAGCGGCTCCAAGAACGGCCTGGAAGAGGCGGTCTGCGACCTGCTGGTGGAAAAATCGCCCCTGGAGATAATAAACGGCCCGGTGATGCAGGCCATGGCCGAGGTAGGCAAACAGTTCGCCGCCGGCGAACTGATAGTTACCGAGGTACTGCAGAGCGCCGAAGCCGCCAAGGCCGTGGTCACGGCCCTGGGCCCGGCGCTGAAAACGCAGAAAGCGCCCAAGCGCGGCCGCCTGCTATTGGCCACCGTCAAAGGCGACGTGCACGACATAGGCAAGAACCTGGTGAGCATTATTTTCGAGAGCAACGGTTTCGAAGTGGAGGACCTCGGCGTTAAGGTGCCGCCGGAGGACATTGTAGCCGCCGCCGTTAAGTCCAACCCCGATTTTATCGGCCTGTCGGGGCTGCTGGTGCGTTCCTGCGAGCAGATGACCGTGACCGCGCGCGAGCTGGCCAAGGCCGGCATAAAGGCCCCGCTGCTGGTGGGCGGCGCCGCGCTCACCGCAAAGTTCACGGCTTCCAGTATAGCTACCGAGTACCCGGGCCCGGTATTTTATTCAGGCGACGCCATGGAAGGCGTCAACTACGCCCTGAAATACGCCACCGAAGGGGCCGCGGCCTGCGCGTCCAAAGCTTCCACTCCGGACAGCAAACCCGCCGGGTCCGCGCCAGCGGTATCGGCTTCTTCAGCACAGCCCCTGGCGGAGTATTACCCCGCCGATATCCCCGCGCCGGCTGACCTGGAAAGGCATTTTATAGAGGATCAGGACCTGGAGGAGCTGTTCGCCAACCTCGACGACAACCTTTTCAGCCTGCGGTTCCTCAAGGTCAACAAAGCCCAGCCCCAGAAGGCCGAAGAGGCCCTTAAGCTGCTGGCCGGCATGAAGAAGGAAATAATAGCCGGGAATTTAATAAAGCCGCGCGCGGTCTACCGGTTCTTCCCGGTCAACAGCTCCGGCAACCAACTGCTGGTCTACGGCGCGGATGGCGCCCCGGCGGCGTCCTTCCTCTTCCCGCGCAGGGCCGAGGGCGTTAAGCTTTGCCTGGCGGATTTCGCCGCGCCGGTTGCCGGCGGCAAAAAAGACCATGCGGCTTTCTTCGCCCTTACCTGCGGCGAGGGGATACTGGAGTTCGCCCGGCGCGAGCGCAAGGCGGGCAACTATCTAAGGTCTTACCTGGTGGAGGCCCTGGCGCTGACCCTGGCCGAGGCTTTCGCCGACGTGCTGCATTTGCGCATAAGGAAAGACTGGGGCATAGCCGAGGAAAAACCGGCCCGCCCGCTGCTGCGCGGCAAGTACCGCGGCAAGCGCTATTCTTTCGGCTACCCGGCCTGCCCGGACCTGGCCAACCAGAAGATACTCTTCGACCTGCTCAAACCCGCGGACGCGGGCCTCAGCCTTACCGACGGCTTCATGATGGACCCGGAGGCCTCGGTCTCGGCTATAGTCTTCCACAACCCGAAGGCCATCCACTTCAGCGCCGATCAGCGCGTGCAGGTGGCCGAATAGTCCCGGCGGCCGAGAGCCTTTCCAGGAGCTTCTCGGGCACGCCGCAGGCGGAAAGTTTTTCTATGACATCGTCCAGCTGTTCGTCCGCCACCCTGTAGTCTCCCCCGTAATACAGCCTGTGCTGCGCCAGCCAGTCGATCCCCTCTTTTTGGGAAAGCAGGTCCGAACGCGACGCGGCTTCCGCCAGGCCCAGGCCGAGCAGGGCTGAAAAATTGCCCGGGTCCGCGGCCAGGGCGCTTTCGAAGCGGGCCCGCGCGAGACCCAGCCTTTCCTCCGGCCGCGCATGCAGCGCTGCCGAGGTGAACAGCCAGCGCCCGCTGGCAATGAACGCCGATGCCTGGCACTTAGCGCCGCAGGAAAACTCGCGGAAGACTTCCCCCGGGCCGGAGTAATTGCGCCTAAGAGGCTCTTTGACGACCGCGGAAAGCCGGCCGGCAAAGCCCCCGGCCAGCAGCAGGTAGCCGCGCATGTTCGGGTGATGGCCGTCTATAAAAAGATACCCGTCGGTAATGCCGTGCGGGGACCGCTGGCTGAATATCTCCGCGGCGTCCGCCAGCGGCAGGCGGTAACCGGCCGCGAGGCCGCGGATCAGCTCGTTCTGCGCGGTCCTGGCCCGGCCGAAGTTATCCCACACGGGCAGCTCTACGGCCTCCTGGTAGTACCGCAGCGCCTCCTTGTGCCGGCCCGCTGCCTGGAGGCATCTGGCCATGCGGTATCTCAGGTACGCGCGCATCCTGGGATGGGCTCCGTCCCGGCCGGCATAGTAAGCGACGGCTTCCCTCCACCGCTTCCCGGCCTCCAGCTCAAGGCCTTTTTTCAGCATGGCCCGTATTTCCTCAAGGGTAAGCCCTTCGCCGGGGAACAGCCCGGGGTCTATTCCGGAAATGTCGGAGACCGCTGTTGAAAGGATGGGCGTCAGCCCGTGCTCCAGGCTGAGTTCCACCACGCCCCGGAGGTAGTGCGCATAAGTGTCCAGGGTGCGCGCGCGCAGGACCGGCAGGTGCTTCTCGGCGAAGAAGAGAAGATCGCGCAGCAGCATGGAACGGGAAAGGAACTTCTCCCGCAAGCGCTCGAAAGGCGGTATGCCGCGCTTGAGCGTGGCGTCGTTGTGCGCGGAATATATGAATACGGCGCCAGGCCCCCGGCCCCTGAACCGCAGCGCCCGTTCGAAAGCCGCGTACTGCGCATAGATGGATTCGCCCGAACGCGCCACGGTGACCGCGCGGATCCCCCGCCCGCCGATCCGCCCGCCGAACATGCCGGCCACCAGGGCGGCGGGGGTTATTTCCGGAGCATAAGGCTCGCCTGCGGCGGTGGATTCGCCCACCGAGTAAAGGACGAAACTCTTATCGTCCGAGTCCCGCTCCAGCCAGGAACGGGCGGCCCAGCAGCCGCGGTAAAGCAGTTCGGCCGCCGCTGGGAGCGCGAGAAAGGCCGCCGCGAGAAGAACGATTCTTTTGAGCGGGCGCCGCCCGGCGGTATTAAGAGAAGACATTGTCCCCTATTCTGCAATTTGTGGCGGCCGCCTTTCAATTAGGGCGCCTGAGGGGACGTTGTTTACTATTTGACTATTTGTTCTCGGCAGGTGGTCGTGGTCTGCGTAGTGAGTAATCCTTCTAAGCGCCATAACTATTGTTAGATTGCAAATTCTGAAGGTTGAGCGTTACTATTAGGAGAAATAATCAAATAGTAAACAACGTCCCCTCCTAACTGTGGGCGTCAAATGTTGATAACAAGTCATATAGTCATCAGCGTCCCCTGTTACCGCCTGTTACCGCCTTTTTTGTATCATAGTTAAATAAGTTATAACACTTTATTCCTGCAACGGGGAGACTATGGACAACCTGAGCGAGATCGTCAATTACATGCAGAAGAAAGGGGCCCGCTTCGCGGACGCCCGGGAGCATCTTTTCCGCGAGCGCGAGATCTTTACGGAAGACACGCGCGTGGAGCAGATCGTAGAGCAGGATATAGACGGTACGGGAGTAAAGGTGCTTTATGGCAACGGCTGGGGCTATGCCTGCACCTGCGCCAAGGACATGGACTCTCTGCGCGCGGCGGCGGATAAGGCGCTGGACCTGGCCAAACACGCCGACAAGTGCACGGATTTCAAGGTGGAGCTGGCCGCCGAGCCGAAGCATATCGCCAAGTTCGCCACCAAGATAAAGGAAAACCCCTTCGACGTGAAGATCAGCGAGCCCGTGGACGCGCTGATAGAAGCCGGCGCTATCATCCGCAAGGTCAAAGACATCATCAAGGCCAATTCCAATTTGGTGCTGCGCAATATGCGCAAGAAATACGCCAATACCGAAGGCTCTAGGATAGAGACGGACATCTACACGGTGCTGGCCGAGATAGACGCCACCGCCAGGGCCAACGGCGAGGTGAAGTCGCGGCATTACCTGCCCTCGCCCATGAACGCGGGCTACGAATATTTCAGGGGTACCGACCTGGCGACCAACGCCGCCCGCATCGCCGAGCAGGCGCGCGAGCACTGCTTCGCCAAGTCCTGCGAAAGCGGCCCGACCACGCTCATCCTGGACCCGGAGCATTTGTCCTTGACCATGCACGAATCGGTGGGGCATCCCAGCGAGCTGGACCGCGTGCTGGGCTACGAGGAGTCCTGCGCGGGCCGCAGCTTCGCCACGATGGACAAGCTCAATAACTTCAAATACGGCTCCGAGCTGGTCAACCTGGTGGCGGACAATACGCTGGAAGGCGGGCTGGCCAGCATCGGCTACGACGACGAGGGCGTGGAATGCCAGAAATGGCATATTGTGAAGGACGGCATCCTGAGCGGCTACGGCGTGTGCCGCGAGCTGGCGCACAAGATGAAGATGCCGCGCGCCAACGGCACCACCCGGGCCACCAAGTATTCCGACGTGCCGATAACGCGCATGCCCAACCTTTACCTGGCGCCCGGCAAGACGCCGCTGACGAAGGAACAGCTGATAGCCGATACCGAGAGCGGCATCTACATAGAAGGCCGCGGTTCTTTCAGCATCGACCAGATGCGGCTGAACATGCAGTTCGGCGGCGACGCCTTCTGGGAAATAAAGAACGGCAAGATCACCGGCATGCTCAAGAACGTGGTGTACAACGCCATCTCCTACGAGTTCTGGCGCAGCTGCGACGCCATCTGCGGCGAAAGCGAGTTCCGGCGCGCGGGCTTCATCACCTGCGGCAAAGGGGACCCGATGCAGGCGGCCCAGATGACGCACGGGGCCAGCCCCGCGAGGTTCCGCAACATCATGGTACGGAGGGCGAAATAATGAACAAGGTCAACTCCGCGATCGAAAAGATACTGAAGAGCCCGGTGACGGACCACGTGGTGCTTTCCTACTCCAAGAGCGAAACGCAGCATATCCGGTTCTCTAACAATTCCGTGAACAGGGAGAACCTGTTCAAGCTGGAGGAAGAGGTGAAGGCCGAGGTGGGCGTGGACGGCCGCACCGGCTCCTGCCGTACCAACGACCTTTCTGAGGACGGGCTGAAGCGCGCGGTGGCCAAGGCGCATGAGACGGCCAAGCTGCTGCCCAAGGACCCCGAGTATATGCCGCCGGTGACCGAGGCGGAAGCGAAGACCTTCAAGGACTACAAGCCGGAGTTCGGCGCGCTTACCGACGAGAAGCTGTACGGCATCCTGGGCGAAGCTTTCGGCGAGATAAAGAAGGCGGGGTTGAACTCGGCCGGCAGCCTTTCGGCCAACCCGTACACGCTGGAGGTTTACAATAACCGCGGCGCGCGCGTGAAGCACAGCAACTGCTTCTCCACGTTCTACCTTACGGCTATGACCGGGAACTCCTCCTTCAAGGATTTCCACGTCACCAAGGACTTTTCCGACTATAACGGCAAAGCCTTCCTGGCGGACGTTATCGCGCGCACGCGGCTTTCCGAGAACCCTGCGCCGCAGGAGCCGGGCAAGTACACCGTGGTGCTGGGCCCGGCGGCCGTGGAAGAACTGCTGATGATGTTCCTCTGGTACAATTTCGACGCGAAGGCCATAGACGAGGGCCGCTCGGCCCTGTCCAAAAGGGCCGGCGCCAGCATTGCGGGCGAGAACGTGCACATCTACTCCAAGCCCGACCACGGGCGGGTGGGCCTGTTCCCGTTCTGCCCGGACAACGCCATGCCTTACCGGGAATTCGACATGATAAAGGACGGGAAGCTGGCTTCGCCCTGGTATTCCAGGTTCTACGGCGCCAAGAAAGGCGCCGCCGTTACCGGCCTGCCGCCCGCCAATATCATCTTCAAAGGCACGAACAAGCCGCTGGAGCAGCTCATCTCGGGCGTGGAGAACGGCCTGTACGTGAACAGCTTCTGGTACATCAGGCTGGTGGACATGATGGACGGGATCTTCACGGGGATGACCCGCGACGGCGTCTTCCGGATAAAGGATGGGAAGCTGGCGCAGAGCGTGAATAATTTCCGTTTCAACCAGAGCGTTTTCGACCTGCTGCAGAACATAACGGAGATAGGCCGGGAAAAGGAGATGGTCTTCACCTCCATCCCGCCCATCACCGTTAATGACTTCAATTTCGTCAGCAAGACGGAATTCTGAGCCCGGCGCTTTAGGACCTTTGCCCGCGCCTTTCTGCCCCCTTGGCCCTATTGCGGCCGCGGCGGGCTTGTTACAATGTAAGGGTAGCCGTTGCCAAGGAGGACTAATGTTAAAGAAACTGGGGCTTTCCGCCCTTTCAGCGCTCTTCTCGGTTTCGCTGGTATCCGCCGTAGATTTCGACCGCGGCCAGGGACTTGACCTGAACTCTGGTCTTTCCATTCCCTCCGTTCCCGCCCCCGCCCAGGAAAAAGGCATTTTCGACTGGTTCACCGGCAAGCCCGCCAAGGCTCCCAAAGAATGGACCGTGATGGTCTTCATCAACGGCAAGAACAACCTTGAACAGTACGCCCTCAAGGATATGAACGAAATGGAGCTGGTGGGCTCCACCGACAAGCTCAATATCGTGGTGGAAGTGGGCCGCATAGACGGCTATTCCGACGAGGACGGGGACTGGAAAGGCACCCGCCGCTACCTGATACAGAAAGACGCCGATATGGAAAAGGTGGCCTCCAAAATGGTGCAGGACCTGGGCAAGACCGACATGGGCGATTACAAGAGCGTAGCCGCCTTCGGCAAATGGGCCAAGGCCGCCTACCCCGCTAAAAAATACATGCTGATAGTCTGGAACCACGGTTCCGGCTGGGAGAAAAGCCTGAAGGCGCGCGTGACCAAGGGCATCTCCTACGACGACGAGACCAACAACCACCTGACCACGCCGCAGCTGGGCCTGGCGCTCAAAGAGCTGGGCAAAGTGGACGTGTACGGCTCGGACGCCTGCCTGATGCAGATGCCCGAGGTGGACTATGAGCTGAAGGATTACGCCGACTATATCGTGGGTTCCGAGGAGACGGAGCCGGGCGACGGCTATACCTACAATACCTTCCTGGCCCCCGTGGCGGCGCGGCCGGCGATGACGCCCGCCGAGTTGGCCAAGGTGGCCGTGGACGCCTACAGCGACCATTATAAAGAACAGGGCACCGGCTCAACGCAGAGCTTCGTGAAGACGGCCGCGCTTACCGGCCTGGCTGCCAGGCTGGACGCCTGGACCGGCGCGGTGATGGCAGCCGGCCTTAAGGCCGAAGTGGCGGCCGCCCGTTCGGCCGCGATGTCCTACGCGATCTCCGAGAACAAGGACCTTTACCACCTGGTGAGCCTGGTGGCCGGCAAGACCCAGGACGCCGCGGTGAAAGCCGCTTCCGCGGACCTGACGGCCTTCATCTCGAAGGAACTGGTAATGCACAACCGCTACAACGACCAGCCGGACAGCGGCGGCGGCGGTTGGGACGATTACGACGACTGGGATTATAAGCGCAAGGCCAGCAAGTACGGCGGCAAGGACTACTCCGAGTCGCACGGCATAGCCATCTACCTGCCCGGCTCCGCGCCCGCTGCGGGCTATAGCGAGCTGGCCTGGGCTTCGGCCACCAAGTGGGACGAGTTCATTAACTGGTCCGTGGCGAAGTAACTCAAAGAGATAAAAAGAAGGGGCCCCCTCGTCTGGCGAGGGGGCCCTTTCTTTTGCCGCGGCCGGTCCGTTAAACCTTTGACTTGAAGTAGGCTATGGTCCGCTTCAGCCCTTCTTCCAGGTCCACTTTGGGCTGCCATTTAAGTATTTTCTTCGCGCGGGTGATGTCGGGGCGGCGGACCTTGGGGTCGTCCTCCGGCAGGGGTTTGAAAACTATCTTCGATTTGCTCTTTGTGAGGCGCTTGATGGCTTCGGCCAGCTCCAGCAGGGTTATCTCGTGCGGGTTGCCGATGTTGACGGGGTCGTTCTCGCCGCTGAGCAGCAGGCGGTAGATGCCTTCGATGAGGTCCGAGACATAACAGAGGCTGCGGGTCTGCATCCCGTCGCCGTAGACGGTGATGGGCTTGCCTTTGAGCGCCTGCGTCATGAAGTTGGGGACCGCGCGGCCGTCCTGCAGGCGCATATTGGGGCCGTAGGTGTTGAAGATCCTGAGCAGCCGCACCTGCATCTTATGGTAGCGGTGGTAGGCCATGGTCATGGCTTCGGCGTAGCGCTTGGCTTCGTCGTAGACGCCGCGCGGGCCGATGGGGTTGACGTTGCCCCAGTAGCCTTCGTGCTGCGGGTTGATGAGCGGGTCGCCGTACACTTCGGAGGTGGAGGCTATCATGAAGATGGCCTTCTTTTCCTTGGCGAGGCCCAGCGCCTTGTGGGTGCCGAGGGCGCCGACCTTAAGCGTGGGGATGGGGAACTTGAGGTAATCGATGGGAGAGGCGGGGCTGGCGAAGTGCATTACGGCGTCGAGCTTGCCGGGGACGTGCAGGTAATTGGTGACGTCGTACTTGGTGAAGGAGAACTTGGGGTTCTTGAGAACGTCCTCGATGTTGGCGATGTTGCCGGTGATGAAATTGTCTATGCCTATTACGGTGTGGCCTTTACCCAGCAGGTAGCGGGAAAGGTGGCTGCCAAGGAACCCGGCGGCGCCGGTGACGAGGATTCTCATTTTTTGGGCTCCAGTTGGTGCGGTGGCTTATGTTCGGCGCCGGGCGCCGGGCGGACCGGATCGCAAAACGCGCTAGGGCACACCGTGCCCGTCGCTCATCCTCCTCCCTCGCCGCTTACGCAAGGCTCGGTCGTCGGAAGGTTTTGCTAACCCGGTCCGCCCGTCTCCCGTCGCAGTCTGCCCCGCATGATTTCTGCGGGGGCGTTTTATTACGGCCTGCCGACGGATTTGTACGTCCAGCCCATTTCGCGCATCTTGGCGGGATCGTAGAGGTTGCGGCCGTCCACCATGATGGGGTGGTTGGCCGTGACCATGAGTTTTTTCAGGTCGAGCTTGGCGAATTCTTTCCACTCGGTGACCAGGCAGACGCAGTCCGCGCCCTTGGCGCAGTCGTAGGCGTCCTTGGCGAAATACATGCCCTTGATCAGCTTTTTGGCGTTCTCCTGCGAGATGGGGTCGAAGCCGCGCACTTTGGCGCCGCGCTTGAGGAGCTCGCGCACGATGTCGATGGACGGGGCGAAGCGCATGTCGTCGGTTTCCGGCTTGAAGGCGAGACCCAGCAGGGCCACGGTCTTGCCCTCCAGGTTCCACAGCTCTTCCTCTATCTTTTTCACGAGCCACATCTTCTGGTTCTCGTTGATGTCCTTGACGGTCTTGAGCAGGGCGAAGTCGTAGCCCACCTGGGAGCTGAGCCAGTAGAAGGCCTCGAGGTCCTTGGGGAAGCAGAAGCCGCCGAAGCCGATGCCGGCCTTCAGGAACGAGGCGCCGATGCGCTTGTCCAGGCCCATGCCGCGGGCCACGTCCTCTACGTTGGCGCCGGTCTTCTCGCAGACGTTGGCGACGGCGTTGATGAACGAGATCTTGGTGGACAGGAACGAGTTGGAGGCGTGCTTGATGAGCTCGGCGCTCTTGACGCTGGTTATCACTATCGGCGCGCCCTTCATCGGCTTGTACACGCGGCGCATCAGTTCCTCGGCCTGCTTGGAGGCCACGCCGACCACGACGCGGTCCGGCTCCAGGAAGTCCCACACCGCGGTGCCCTCGCGCAGGAACTCCGGGTTGGAGGCCACGTCGAAGGGCAAGTGGTTCTTGTTGTGGCGCTTAACGGTCTTGTTGATCCAGTCGCAGGTGGCCACCGGCACGGTGGATTTCTCCACTATCACGGTGTAGTCCGTCATGCTCTTGGCCACTTCTTCGGAAACCTTCTCTATGGCGGAAAGATCGGCGGAGCCGTCGTCGCGGGGCGGGGTGCCCACGGCGATGAACACGGCTTCGGCGCGGTGTCCGCCGTGGTGCATGCCTTCCTTGATGGAATTTGCGAAGTGCAGGCGCCCGGCCTTCACGTTCTTACTCACCACGCGCTCCAGGTCGTCCTCGTAGATGGGCATGATGCCTTTCTCGAGCATCTTGATCTTGGCGGGGTCGTTGTCCACGCAGACCACGCGGTGGCCCAGCTCGGCCAGGCAGGCGCCGCTGACCAGGCCAACGTAGCCGGTGCCGACCATGCAGATATTGACTTTAGCGTTGTTGGTTTTTTTCATTGCCAGCTCCATTGACTATTTATTCGCCGCGCCGTTAGCGTTCGGATCGCAGGCCACTTCGCTGTCCTTCTCAAGCTCGATCTCGTGCGCCTTGGCCAGTTCGCAGGCGCGCTTCTGCTCGGCTTTGCCCATGAAGTAGATGGCGCCGAAGATGGCGGCCAGGCCGAACCAGTCTTCCATGGCGGGCGGCTTCTGGCCGGCTATCAGCCACCAGACCACCAGCGTGGCCACGGTGCCGGCCACCAGGGAGGTGACGCGGTTGACCAGGCCGGCGAAGGTGGCGGTGCGGCCCTTGAACATGAACAGGAACACCGAGAAGAACGCGGCGAACCCGAACGGGATGCCCGAGAGAACGCCCTCTTTCCACAGCGCCGGGGTGTTGACCAGCGAGTCCTTGAACTGGTAGCCGAAACCTTTGGGGTCGGCTATGGCGAGGTCCACGGAATAGAAAAGGATCGTGCCCGCTATCAGGATGCCTATAGTGGAGGCTATCTGCTCCACCGCGAAGAATCCCTTGGTATCGTAGATGGCGTCCTTCTTGCGGGTGTTCTTGTAGTAGTTGAAGATGTAGATGCGGATGGAATAGGCCGTCAGGTACGCGGTAAGGATGGTCATCGCGGCGGCGTTGCCCAGGAAGTCGAAGTCGCCGGGCTTGACGTAGATGAACTTGATGCTGACGGCGATCAGCGCGAAGACCACGGCCACGTTCTCTTCCCAGTACACGGTCTTATGCAGGATGCCCTGCTTTATCTGGATGGTGTCGATGATGCGGCTGATGATGATGACGCTGGCGCGCATGATGATCATGGCGACCATCACCGAGATGGGCAGCACGTACATCAGCGTGGTGGTGGGGATGATGACGGCCGTGCAGATGCCGGAAGGGATGATGTAGAGGAACTCGCGGGGCATGCTGATGCCCAGGACGGTGGTGTAGTCGCTGGATTTGAACTTGTACCAGCCCCAGGCGATCACCACCAGGTTGCAGATGAGCATGCCGCCTATGGTGTTGTAAACGGTATAGGTATTGCCGCCCATTCCGAGCGTTTTCGCGAAATACTTTGCCAGGTAGCCGGTAATCACATACAGGATGAAATAGCTGAAGGAGTACTGCAGCAGGCGTTCCGTGGTGCCTTCATGCGTTTTTTGCGTGAAGACGGTGTGTAGTGTTTTTAACATGATTCTCCCCGTAACAATAACATTATCTATATTATCCAAAATATACGGGCCGCCTGCAAACCCGCAAAAAAAGCCCGGCGCTGCGAAGCGGCCGGGCTTTTAAGCTGGCGGGCGCGGTCAGGGCTTCTGGGCCCTTTTCCGGGAGAGCTCCGCGGCCTTGTGGATCTTGCCCACCAGCAGGTCCATGTCGAAAGGCTTCACCATGTAGTCCATCGCCCCGAAGAGCAGCGCGTCGTTGAGGGTGGCCGCGTCGTTGAGGCCGCTGACGGCTATTATCGGTATATGCGCGGAAGCGTCCTTGGAATGGACGTCGTGCATCAGGCTGATCCCGTCCAGGCCCGGCATCATGATGTCCATCAGGATCACGTCCGGCATCTCTTCGGGCTTGGCCTGGAAGAAGAAGTCGCGCGCCTTGCGCGGATCGGAAAAAGCGCGGATCTCGAAGCCGGTGGCGGCCAGGCCAGTCTCGTAGATCTCCAGGATGGTCTCGTCGTCGTCCACCGCGACTATCTTTATTCTGCGTTCTTCCGGCATAATTGTGCCCTCCGGCCGCGGTCAGCGCTTTTTCGCGCGCGCTGGCTTGCTGTCCGTCTTCTCTTTCTTCTCCGGCGCCAGCACCGAACGTCTCGAAGCGTCCACGACCATGCATTTGAAGACGCCGCGCGTGCTGGGCAGGTAGAACAGGGTGCGCAGCCCGTAGAGCTTGCGCGCGTTGATGAAATCCTGCAGCTGCTTGAGCTCGGCGTCGGTTTCCAGCGGGATAAAGCGGTTCACGTCCTTGATGGCCGCCATCAGCGGCTTCATCTTCTGGATCTCGTAGGTTTCCACCGTGGGCACTTCCCCGTCCTTGGCGGCTTTGTTGGTGAAATTGTCCAGGTCGTCGCCTTCCAGCAGCTCCGCGCGCAGGAAGGCCCGCACCGCCGTGTCCACCGGCAGTTTCACCACGGCTTTGCGCAGCTCGCCGAAAGCGTAGGAAAAGGCCTCGCCGAAACCGTCCAGCGGCGCTTCGGTGTGGGTCAGTTCGCCGCTGATGTAGGCGGAGATCTTCAGTATCTCGCCGCGGTAGAAAGCGGCCTTGTGCTGCTTGATGTCCTTGGAGGAGACCGTTTCGCTGTTCTCCGTCTCGCGGATGAAATCCTTTATCAGCTGCACGGGGATGGCGCCGCGGCGCGTCACGGCCTGTTTCGGGCTGTCCTCGCGCAGGACGGCGCGGCCGTCCATCGAAACCTCGAGGTAATAGCTTTGGCCGGTCTTTATCGAGGAAACGGTCATCCAGATGGCCTTGGCGTTGCGCGTGCGGTCCAGCGGACGCAGGGCGAAGAGCGACCCGGCGGCCAGGGCCAGCAGCAGGGCGGCGGCCGCGGCGCAGCGCGTCCTAAACATCGGCCCCTACCGTTTCATCGGCCGAGAGCCGGCGGCTGCGGGCGGCCGGCCACAGCAGGACCAGCAGCGCCAGGTTCTGCATGAATTCGCGGCCGATGGAATTGGAGCCGGCGGAGCCGAAGCAGCCGCAGGAAGTGATGGGCAGGTGGCGCAGCCAGGCCTGGCCGAGCAGCAGTTCGAAGAAGACCAGCATGGCGGCGATGAAAAGCGCCGAGCGGCGCGTGAAGATGCCGAAGGCGAGCAGGAGCCCGGCGTACAGTTCTATCCAGGGCACGGCGTAGGCCGCCCATAGCGCCGGGCCGGCCCCTATCACCTTGTAGGATTCTATGGCGTAGGCGAATTCCTCGGCGGGGGACATGGCCTTTATCACGCCGGAGTAGACGAACACGCCGCCCACCGCCAGCCGCGCCAGCAGGCCCAGTATCTCTTTGAAATTCGTTCGTTCGTTCATTATCGTTTCTTCCCGAGCAGGTTGTCGAAATTGCGCACCTTGTCCAGGAGCTGGCCGCCGCCCACCGACCGCTTGCCGTTGATAAAGAAGGTCGGGGTGGCGTTCACGCCCTTCAGGTCGCCCTCGGCCATGTCGAGCTTTACGCGCCGGATGGCCTCGGGGGAGTTGGCGCAGGCCTGCATCTTGGGCCAGTCGAGCTTGAGCTTTAGCGCCAGTTCGCCGAAGATCGCCGGCTCTTCTTTTGCCTCACCCCAGTTCTCCTGGGTGGCGAAGAGCAGTTCCGCGTATTCGGTGAATTTTCCCTGTTCGCCCGCGCAATCGGAGTAAGCCGCCGCGTGCATGGACCAGGGGTGTATGTGAATAAGGGGGTAATGCTTGAAGCGCAGGCGGATATCGCCGCCGTAGACGCGCAGGGTTTCGGTCAGGGTCTCCGAGGCGCCACGGCAGGCGGGGCAGGCGAAATCGGTGAATTCGTAGATCTGGATGGCGGCGTTCTCCGGGCCGAACGTCCGCCAGGCGGGGACGGGGCTCATCGGTCCCATGTTGAGGCGGCGGGCCAGCAGCACGGACAGCGTGGAGATGAAAATAAGGGCAAAGGCAAGCAGCGCCAGGCGCCCGTTCTTGGCTATCGTCATAGTGAAATTATACTACAAAACCTTTACTATCTTGGCGGGAGAATGCGCGCCTTTTACGAGCAGGATCTTCTTCATGTCTATGCCCAGGGCCAGCGCCAGGGCGCGCAGCGCCGCGGCGTTGGCCAGGCCCCTTTCGGCCTTGGCCCTGGTCCAGATCTCGTAGGTGTCCGCGTTCCTTTTTACTACCTTGTCCCTTTTGGAGTCCGGGTGAACGCGCAGTTTAATGAACATAGCTCGCGCTTTACGGCTTAAAGCGCGTTCCCGTAGCCCTTGTCGCGCATCGAATCCATCACGTTCGAGTCTTCTTCCTCTTCCGCGGCCTGCGCCAGCGGCCCGGCGGCGGGAGCCTGCTTCAGGAGCAGGGTCTTCGAGGTCATATCCTTGGGCTGCGGCAGGCCCATCACCTCCAGCACGGTGGGGGCGATGTCGGAAAGGATGCCGCGCGGGCGCAGCTTCACCCCGCCGGCGTCGTTGGCGATATAGATGAACTCCACCGGGTTGGTGGTGTGGGCGGTCATGGGCATGTTGAGCTTGTAGTTCCACATCTCCTCGGCGTTGCCGTGGTCCGAACTGACCATGACGGTGTAATTATGCTTCAGGGCCTCGGCTGTCAACTGGCCCACCGCCTCGTCGGTGATCTGCACGGCTTTGACGGTGGCGGGATAGATGCCGGTATGGCCGACCATATCGCAGTTGGCGAAGTTGACCACGATGAAATCGTATTTCTCGGAGGCGATCTCGGCCAGGGCGCGCTCGCGCACTTTGGGGGCGTCCATCTCGGGGTGTTCGCCGAAGGTGGAGGGGTCCCAGCTGCCCTTTATCTCCACCTGGTCCTCGTCCTTGTAGGGCTCGGTGCGCTTGCCGTTGAAGAAGGAAGTGACATGCTTGAACTTCTGCGTCTCGGCCAGGCGCAGCTGCTTGAGGCCGGCTTCGGAAATTATCTGGCCCAGCAGGTTGTCCATGCCGCCGCCTTCGTCCATGGGGGGCAGCGCGCTGAACTTGAACTCGTCATAATAACGGGTGAGGCCGCAGTACACTATGTCCAGTTTTTTCCAGCGGTTCCCCGGGTAAGCATCCTCGACGAAGGCCTTGGTCAGCTGTATGGCGCGGTCCTGCCGGAAGTTGAAATGTATCACGGAGTCGCCGTCGGCCATGCCCGGGTAGCCCTCTATGACGGTGGGGGGGATGTACTCGTCCACGATGGGCTGGCCGTTGGGGTTGGTGAGGGTGGCGTAGTCGTCGTTCAGGGCGGCTTCGGCGGAGGCCGCTTTGAGCCCCTCGGCTTTGGTGAGGGTGTTGTAGGTCTGGTCGGTCAGGGCCCATTTCTCGCCGCGGTCCATGGCGTAGTAGCGGCCCATGAGCGTGCCCACGGCGGCGTTGCCTACTTCCTTGAGGACCTCGTCGAGCATCTTTACGAAGGAGAGGGCGGAGCGGGGGGGCGTGTCGCGGCCGTCGGCGAAGAAATGCACCCACACTTTCTTTATGCCGCGCTTTTTTGCCTCGCGCAGGATGGAATAAAGGTGGTCCTGGTGGGCGTGCACGCCTTCGTCCTGCACCAGGCCCATGAGATGAAGGGCGGAGCCCTTGGCGACGCAGTTGTCGAGAGCGGCTTTAAGGGCGGGGCGGCCGAAGAAGGTGCCGTCCTCGATCATGTCCTTTATGCGCTTGAGCTCCTGTATCACTATGCGGCCGGCGCCGATGTTGAGGTGGCCGACCTCGGAGGAACCCTGGTAGCCCTTGGGCAGCCCCACGGATTCGCCGGCGGGCTCCAGCACGGAATTGGGGTAATGCTTGAGGAAGCGCGTCATGTTGGGGGTCTTGGCGTTGACCACGGCGTTGTACTTGTCGGGCCGGTACATCCCCCAGCCGTCGCGTATGATAAGGAGAACTTTTTTCTTGGCCATATTTTTATCCCCGGCTGCGTCTGCGTCAAAAATACCTGGTTCCTATATTTTAGGAAATATGTGGGCGGGGGTGTTGGGGAACCCGGGGGGGCGGATTGCCCGGGGGGACCGGGGTTGGGTATAATAAAGGCGGGGACTGGGACCGGAGGGGTGGTAATATGCCATGGAAACGCAGGAGCGGCCGCCGGATGAACAGCCGCGCGATGATGTACCTGGTAGCGGCCGCCATGGCCGGCGGCGTGGTCTCCTGCTTGATAGGTTCCGCCGTGAATTCCCGTTTCCTGCCGTCGGCGAAAAAGCTCAGCGCCTTCAAAGCGCCGGGCGGCGGCTATTCGGCTTCCGAAATGAGCTCCATCCTGAAAAAGCTGGGCAATAAGTAGCCCCGGCCGCAGACCCGCCCGTTTTTTATTTCCGGGAAATGGACGGCAGGAAGCCCCCTTGTGGCCGGTGTTCCAAAGTTGTATCATCGTAATCTGTTAATACGATGAGCGGGAAAAAGCACCCGGCAGCCGGGTAATTAAGGAGCTTAAATGCGGAAAATAATATGCGCGGCGGTTCTGATGGGTATGGCGGCTTTCTGCGGCGGCGGTCTTTCGGCCGAGGAAACCGCGACCGGCAAATACAAGGTTAATTTTTACGGGCAGATAAAGAGCGACGTCAGCTATGACGCGCACGGCGTAGCCGCGGATGATTATGCTATGTACGTGGCTTCTGAAAAAGGTATTGAGCGGGATTTCAGGGCCAGCGCCCGCGGGACCCGGTTCGGCCTGGATATCACCGACGGTGACAAGGTCTCCGCCAAGATCGAAACGGACTTCCTGGGCCTCAGCGAGAACGTGGTGACCTCCACCATCACGACCACGGGCGGCTCCACGGCGGACCTGCGCCTGCGGCATGCCTACGTGGCCTTGAAAGCCGGCAAATTCGAGGTGCTGGCGGGCCAGACCTGGCATCTGCTGCCCCTGGAATTTTCCGGCACCAATAACGAGTTCGCCCTGGGCTACAGCGGCGTACTCTGGATGCGCGCCCCCCAGCTGCGCCTTACCTATAAAGCCAGCGACAAGCTTTCCTTCGCGGCCGCGGCCGTACGGCCTACCCGCAAGCTTACCGACTCCGAGGGCACCGCTTCCGGGCTGCCGCAGGCCCAGGCGCAGGCCCAGCTGAAGGTGGGAAAAGCCAAGTTCACCCTGATGGGCGCCATGGGAAAGTGGCGGGCCACTTCCGGCGCTTCGCTGGGAAAGACCGGCGAGGTTAAACTGCTGGACTTCGGCTACAATATTCCCGTAACTTCCGTGTTCACGCTCAACGGCCAGGTGTGGACCGGCCAGAACCTTTACGACTTCCTCGGGGGTATCGGCTATAACCAGTACGGCAAGTCGGCCGTCAAGGCTTCAGGCGGCTTCGCCAACCTGGCGGCAAAGCCGGCCGGCCGCTTCTCCTATAACGTCGCCTACGGCGTCGATAACCCGCTGAATTCCAAGATAGCGGCGGGGGCCACGGCGAAAACGAAGAACACCACGCTGCTGGCCAACGCCAATTGCCTGGTCTACGAGAAGGTGACCGTCACCCTCGAAGCCGCCAGGCAGGTCACGGAATACCACCTGGCCTCCGGCTACGTTAACCGCGACAACCTCCACTACCAGATGAGCTTCAAGTTCCCGTTCTGATAAGGGGACCGGATAAAAGAAGAGACCCGGCCAAAAAGCCGGGTCTTTTTTTGCCTCAACCGGCGAAATATGAAGAAAGTATCAGCGCCCGGTCGGGCACTTTTTTTGTGGAGAAACCTTTGACCAGCTCTTCCCAGTCGTAGGGCACGGTTTTGTGCTGTATGGAGGCCTTGCCCTTGTGGAAGCGCGCTATGGCGTAGCGGGCGGCGGGCTTGTGCCAGCAGCCGAGCGAGCCGGGGTTGACGTAGCGGACCTTGCCTTTCACGTCGGAGGATTTATGCCGGTGGCCGTGGAACACCAGCAGCGAGGAGTGCCGGCCGATCAGCGCGTCCAGGTCGTTGGGTACATGCGCGCTTATGGGCAGCGAGACCTGCCGGCCGCAGGAACTCAGGGCGTAGTGCACGAAGGCCGCGCGCACGCCTTCGAACTCGTGCTCGGTAAGGTAAGGCCAGGCGCCCACGGCGTTTAAATGCCGGCTGGCCACCTGGCCGGCCATCCACTGGTAATGGTTTTCCAGCCAGGGCGCCGCCCCTTTAGGCAGGCCCCCGCACAGCCAGGCGTCATGATTGCCCGTCAGCAGCTGAAGCCGCGGCAGCTCGCCCAGGAATTCTACGGTCTCGGCCGGCCACGGGCCTATCCCCACCGCGTCGCCGGTGTGGAAAGCCGCGTCGTAGCCTTCGCGGCGTATCTCGCGGGCCATGGCGCGCAGGGCGGGCAGGTTGGCGTGGACGTCCGTGAATACCACTATTTTCATAAATAAAAAAGGGAAGGGGTTTTGCCCCTTCCCTTTTATTTTACCGCATTCAGGCCGCGGCTTTCTCTTCTTTCTTCTGCGTCAGCAGCGAGACCACCACCAGCACCAGGAAGCTCAGCGGTATGGAGAAGATGCCGGGGTTGTCCAGCGGCACCGGGGCGGTCAGCGGGTCCAGGCCGAACTTGTCGTACATGGACGGCGAGAACATGATGATGCCGATGGCGGACACCATGCCCGTGACTATCGAGGCCGCGATGCCCTTGGCCGTGGTCTTCTTCCAGAACAGGATCATGATGATGGCCGGGAGGTTGGCCGACGCCGCCACGGCGAAGGCCAGGCCCACCAGGAACGAGACGTTCATGCCCTGGAACAGGATGCCGAGCATGATGGCGATGATGCCCACCACAAAGGCCGCGATCTTGCCGGCGCGCACTTTCTGCTTCTCGGTATGGCCGAGCTGCATATAGCGGTCCATCAGGTCGTGCGCTACGGCGCCCGAGGCGGCTATGATGAGGCCGCTGACGGTGCCCAGCACGGTGGCGAACGCTATGGCCGAGATGACCGCGAACAGGAAGGTCCCGAACGTCCGGGCCAGCAGCGGCGCCGACATGTTATCCGTCACCGGGTTCAGCGCGGCGTTCACCACGGCGCCGAGGCCCATGTACATGGTCAGCACGTAGAAGAAGCCTATGGCGGCGATAGCTACTATCGTGGACTTGCGCGCGCAGGCGGCGCTCGGCACGGTGTAGTAGCGTATCAGGATATGCGGCAGGGCGGCCGTGCCCAGGAACAGCGCGAGCATCAAAGACAGGAAGTCCAGCTTCTGGATGGGCGTGCCTTCCACCTTGAACTTCAGGCCGGGGCGCATCATCTTGTTGCCGGGCTTAATGCTGGGGGCGTAGACGGTCACTTTATCTTCGCCGTCGGAGAGCTTCACTATCTTCCAGGTGTTGATCTTGGTCTCCGGGTCGCTGAGGATGGAGAGGAACTCGAAGGGACCGACCTTGCCGGTGGCCGCCTCGGGACCTGTTTTGCCTTTGATAGCTTCCAGGCCGCCGTTCTGGCGCAGGATGTTCTCCTTGGTCGCCGGCAGGCCGTTGACGAGCTTGCTGCCGTCGGCCTTCTTCACCTCGTACTGGGTCTCCTTCAGGGCGATCTTGCCGTCACGGTCGGAGCGCAGCCACCAGGTCTCGACGCCGCCCTTCTCCAGCTTCACGTAGGTTTCCGCTTTGGCCGGCACGGAAGCGAGTACCTTGTAGTCCTTCACTACCAGCGCGCCCTTGGCCTCTTTAGCCTCGAGCGTGGCGTACTTGTAGAAGGGCACGCGGCCGCCCTGGTCGGGCTCGGTGGAGAGGCCGCGGTAAAGGACCGCGACGCAGACCACAAAGGAGAAGACCACCAGCATGGCGCCCTTGATGAACTGCACATAAGTGGTGGAGGTCATGCCGGCGGTGGCGACTATCGTGATAACGATGGCGCCCACCATGATGACGCCCGCGTAATGCGGGATGCCCAGGAGCGGCTCCACGAGCACGCCGGCGCCCACCATCTGCGGGATCAGGTAGAACACGGAAACCACCAGCGTGCTGATGGCCGCCGCGAGCTTGATGCCGCGCGAGTTGAACTTGGCGTCCAGAGCGTCGGTGAAGGTGTACTTGCCGAGGCGCTTCATGGGCTCGGCGACGACGAACAGCGCCACTATCCAGCCGGCCAGGTAGCCGATGGAGTAGAGGAAGCCGTCGTAGCCGGAGGTGGCGATCATGCCGCAGATGCCCAGGAAGGACGCCGCGGAGAGATAGTCGCCGGCGAAGGCGATGCCGTTGACGGCCCAGTGGATCTGGCCGCCGGCGGCGAAGTAGCCGCTGGCGGACTTGGTCTTGGCCGCGAAGTAGAACGACAGGCCGAGCACCGCGGCCACGAAGGTGAGGAAAATAGCTATAGCCATGTTATTTCGCCTCCGGGGCGGCCTTATTGTCGGCCTCGTGCGTGCGGCACATGTGGTTGTAGATCAGCGCCTCTACCAGCGCGAAGACGATGAGGCCGAAGCCGTAGACCATGGCCAGGTTAAGGCCCATGAAAACCGTCTTTTCCATCCACAGGGGTCTGAGGAGGTTGATGGCCACGAAGATGGCGTACACTACCGCGTACAGCAGGAACATCCACACCCCTATGTTCTGCTTGTACTCCGCCGAAGCGTCTGGCCCGCACTGGCTGGCAGGTTCATGAAGCATTTTGTCTCCTCAAAAAAAAGGCGCTCTGAGACTTCAGTGCGTCCGTAACAATTTAAACGATGAGGAATTTTATCAAATCCTTCAGTTTATTGATAGCCCCGGCTGCGGAGGCGGCGGCTTCCCGGAGGGCCTGGCCGTCCGCCTGGGAGAGTTCGGAGGGTTTTATGCGGTTGTCGGGGGGGGCGCCGGCCGCGGCAAGCTGCGACTGCCGCCGCAGGCGCAGGCGCATCAGGACGTCCAGTGCCTGCAGGAAAGATTCTTTCTCGGCCTGGTCCAGGACATTGGCTTCGGCCAGCGCGGCCAGGCGCCCGGCCGTGGTCAGGTCCGGCAGGCCCGCACGCAGGGCGTAGATCCTGGAAAAATCCGTGATCACGCGCAGCAGCTGCTTCGCGTCGAAGGAGCCGGCCGAAGGGCCGTCGCTATCGAGCGTCAGCGAGCTCCGGAAGCCCAGCGGCACCTTGAACTGCAGCGCGTTATTGGTGAGGTTGAGGAAAAATATCTTTTTGTCCTTCAGGGCCAGGGCCACGTAGTCCCTCAGTTCGGACTCCAGCTCTTTCTCGCCGGCGGCCCGCCTGAAATCGAAGAAGACGTTCACGTCGAGCAGGGCCTGCGGGTCCGTGATCGCGGCCCAGGAATCGAAATAGCCCTTCCAGTCGGCCAGCGGGCGGCACCACTTGGGGTTGGAGGCCATGGCCCCGCCCTTGCAGAAAGGGTAGCCGGCGGCGTTCAGCCAGGCGCAGACCTTCGTTCCCATGGCCTGGAAGTACTCGCTGCAGGCCTTCTCCCCGCCCTGGGGCGGGTTTGCGTAGACCAGGGCGTTATCCTGGTCGGTGGCCAGCGTCTGCTCGAAGCGGGCCTGGCTGCCCAGCGCCATGAAGGCGAACGGGACCGGGGGCTCGCCAAGTTCCCTTACGGCGAAGTCCACAAAACGGGAAACGACGGCGTCGGCCGCCGCGGAGACGAGCCTGGTAATGCCGACGCTGGCGGCCCCGCTGTCGGAAAGGGTTTTTACAAGGCGCGGGAGGCGCGCTTTTACCGCCAGCACTTCTTCTAACGTGGCGGCCCTGGAGAACTCTTCCATTATGACCGCCGGGGAATACCACTTCAGGGCCAGCAGTTCCCTTTCGTCCACCACGCTGACCACTTTCCCGGAATCGTCCCTTACGGCGAGATGGCGGATGCTGCGCTCCTGCATTACCGCCACAGCCTCGAAAAGCAGGGCCGTCTCGGGCACGCTGACCAGCGGCGAGGTCATGATGCGCGACACCGGGGTTTCCGGCGTAAGGCCGCCGGCAAGCACGCGGGCGCGCAGGTCATGGTCGGTGAGTATGCCGACCACCTCGCCACCGGTTTCCACCAGCACGGAACTGCTGCCGGCCGCGGTCATTATAGCGGCGGCCCTGGAGACCGGGGCCGACAGCGGGCATTCGGGGGCCTTCCTGGCCACGCCCTTTACCGACTGATTAAGGGAACCTATGGACATCTGCAGGTCTTCCAGGAGTTTTTCACGCTCCGCCTCCGCGCGGCGGCGGGCGGTAACGTCCTCGAGCAGGCAGTCGAAGCGCCTGTCGGCGCCTTCGCCCGGGACGGGCAGCACGGAGACCAGCAGGTGCCGCAGCACCCCGTCCGCCGTTATGGAGACCGGCGCCTCTTTGAGCGTCCCTTTTTCTTCGGTCTCCTTCAGAAGTTTTTCCGCGGAAAGGGTTTCCAGCGGCCCGCGGCCCGCGGCCTTCAGGGCCTCGAAAGTGCCGTAGCCGAGCATGCGCACCGCGGCCGGGTTCGCCTCGGTGACCCCGGCGGGGAATTCCGCCCTGAATACTCCCAGGTTTATGCTGTCGGTAAGGACGCGGAATTTTTCGCGGCTGGCGGCCAGCTCCTCTTCCGTTTCCTTGTGGCGGTCTATGTCGCGGATGGACAGGATGAAGCCTTTCTTCCCGCCGAAGACCAGGCCGGAAGCGGTAAGCAGCGCGCGCAGGGTCTCGCCGTCGCTGCGGCGCAGCGCGGCCTCCACCTGCGGCGGCTCGCCGCCGCTCTCGAGCAGCTCGCCGATGTATTCGGCGCTGGCCGCGGACCCGGGGGCCAGGATGTCCGACAGGGAGAGCTTTTCCAGCTCTTCCCGCGGGCGGCCCAGCATGTCCTGCGCGGTGCGGTTGGAATACGCCAGCCGGCCGTCCAGTACCATTATGATGCCTTCGGTGGCGGCCTCCACCAGCTTGCGGTATTTTTCCTCGGATTGGGACAACAACTCCTCCGCCTTACGGCGGGACCGCTCTATGCGCAGGCTCTGGTGGTTGACGTAAAGAAGTATCAAGGCTATGATGCCGGCTATGAGCAGGGAGATCTTTATAAGGCTGCTTTCCAGGCGCGCCATCTCCTCGCGGACATCCTCGATATAGATGCCGGTCCCGGTCACCCAGCCCCAGGGCTCGAAAAGGCGCACATGGGAAAGCTTGGGCACTATGCGCTCCTGGTCGTCCTTCCACTGCCACATATAATCGGCATAGCCGGCCCCGGAGCGGCGGCCTATCTCCGCGAACTCCACGAAGAGGCGTTTGCCGTGGGAATCCTGGAAATCCGAGAGGTCCTTGCCGTCCAGGTCCGGGCGGTAAGGATGCATTATCATCCTGGGGGCCAGGTCCGTTATCCAGAAATAGTCCTTGTCTTCCGGGCCGTAGCGCAGGGTCCGCACGCTTTCGACGGCGCGCTTCTGCGCCTGCGTCCTGGTAAGCCGCCCCGCCTTCTCATCCTGATGCAGTTTAAGCAGCAGGCTGTGAACGGAATTGTTCAGTTCCCTGATGGTCTCGCGTTTGCGGTCCATCATGTTGCGCTCGAAAGAAGGGATTATAAAAAGGAAAGTGGCCCCGATAAAAAGGACGATGGCCAGCGCGCTGGGCAGCGCTATGCGGGCGGCAAAACTTGCGCCCTCCGGCCTTGGACTAGTTTCCATAGCCCACAGATTATAATAAATAGCGGCGGGATACAACGCCCCGGTTTCCGGCGACGGGAGCGAACTGGCCGGGGCGGATATCGTATTATTAGGGTATGTCGCGGGAATTGATAATTGACGGCCTGCTGGTGCCCGTTGAAAAAGACGGGGCCGGGGAGTACCTGAAAGCCGCCGCGCGCAGGCTCGGGGTCCCGGCCGCCGGGCTCAAGGTGGTGCGGATCCTGGCCAAAACGCCGGTCTTCACGGATGAGCGGCAATTCTACTACGAGCTCTCGCTCGCCGTCCGCGTTCCCGCCGGGTACGTGAACAAGCACGGCCTGGAGCGCTACGCGGCGCAACCCGCCGCGCGGTATAAGCCGGCGCCCGCCGCCGGGCGGCCCGCGGTGATAGGTTTCGGCCCCGCCGGGATGTTCGCCGCGCTGGAGCTGCTGGAGTACGGGCTGAAGCCGAGGATCTTCGAACGGGGCAAAAGGCTCGACGAGCGCCACGCTGACGTCCAAAAATTCATTAAAGAACGGGTCCTGGCCCCGGAGTCCAATATCCAGTTCGGCGAAGGCGGCGCCGGGGCGTATTCCGACGGGAAGCTGTTCTCTCGCCGCAAGAACACCTCTTACGCCGGCAGGGTGCTGGACACTTTCGTCAAGTTCGGCGCGCCGCCGGAGATCGCCTATATCAGCAAGCCGCACCTCGGCACCGACGTGCTGCGCAGGATAGTAGCCAATATCAGGGACCATATCCTGGGGCGCGGCGGTGAGATCCATTACGGCGCAAAGCTGACCGATCTCCTTATTTCCGGCGGCGCGGCTTCCGGCGTGGTGATAAACGGCGCCGCGGAGTACCCGGCCCGGGCCATCTACCTGGCCATCGGCCACTCGGCGCGGGATACTTTCGCGCTGCTGCATGAAAAAGGGGTGGAGCTGGAGCAGAAGCCCGTTTCGGTGGGCGTAAGGCTGGAGCACCCGGCGGCCACAATCGACCTGCTGAGGTATGGCGCCAAGTACGCGAAATACAAAGGCATCGGGGCCGCCACTTATTCGTTCAACTATACCGACCGCAAGAGCGGGCGCGGCGCGTATACCTTCTGCATGTGCCCCGGCGGCGAGATCATCAACGCGTCCTCCGAAGAAGGCCTGCTGGCGCTCAACGGGATGAGCTACGCGGCCAGGGATTCCGCGTTCTCCAACGCCGCCATCGCCGTGACCTGCGCGCCGGACGATTACGGCTCCGCGCACCCGCTGGCCGGCTTCAGTTTTCAGAAGGGTATCGAGCGGAAAGCTTTCCTGGCGGGCGGGCGGGACTGGCGGGCGCCGGGGCAGAACCTCGGGGATTTCCTGGGAGGGACGCGCTCCGCCGCTTTAACCCCCGGCTCCTATAAAATGGGCGCGAAAAGCGCGGACCTGGCCGGCCTATTCCCGGACTTCGTAACCGCCACGCTCCGCTCCGCTTTCCGGCAATGGAAGGAGGAGAGCCCTTTGTTCGTCTCCGGCGACGCCCTGCTCCTGGGACCGGAAACGCGCACCTGCTCGCCGGTGCGCATCAGGCGCGGAAAAGATTTTTGCTCGGTGAACGTGCGCAACCTCTATCCCATAGGCGAAGGTTCGGGCTACAGCGGCGGCATAACCAGCTCCGCCGCCGACGCCCTGAAGGCCGTGGAAGCGGCTATGGGGGCCGGCAAAAAGGTATAATGTAAGTAATAAGTGATGTATCCATCCTCGCGATCTTAAATCCAGCATTGATATAAGCACTGGCGGACCACAAGGCCCGTAAAGGAAACATATACATGATGCTCGCACCTACGCCTGTCAGGACCCAGACCACCCGCCGGACCAAGATAATCTGCACTATCGGCCCCGCCTCCGAGAACCCCGGCTGCATCCGGGAGCTGCTCAGGGAAGGGATGAACGTGGCCCGCATAAATTTCTCCCACTGCAAGTACGACGAGGCCCTTAACAGGGTGAAGATGCTGCGCGAGGCCCGCGCCGAGCTGGACATGCCGCTGGCCATCATGCTCGACACCAAGGGCCCCGAGGTCCGCATGTTCGGCTACAATAAGCCCGTGCTGCTCAATAAGGGCGATTCGCTTTACATCGAAAGCACCGACAAGCAGCCTGATGACATCCCGCAGCTGCCCCCGGAAGACAAGCGCTTCTTCACCAACCTGCCGCGCATCAACAAGCTCTGCCAGATAGGCTCGCGCGTGCTGCTGCAGGACGGGTTCATAGAGGCCGAGGTGGTGCAGCTGCACGCCGAGTGGCCCGGCGCCGTGACCGTGCGCGTGCTCAACGACGGCAAGCTCAAGGACAAGGCCCACCTGGCCATACCCGGCGCCGACTACCCCATCCCTTTCATGTCCGACAAGGACCGCAAGGATATCGCCTTCGCGGTGGAGAACGATTTCGAATACATCGCGCTGTCCTTCGTGCGCACGAGCAAGGATATCGCCGACGTAAAAGAGCTTATCAAGTCCGTCAGGCCGGATTCCCCCATAAGGCTGATAGCCAAGATAGAGGACAAGCAGGCGCTGGCCAATATCTACGACATCATCAAGGATTCCGACGGCATCATGATAGCCCGCGGCGACCTCGGCATCGAGGTGCCGATAGAGGAACTGCCCGGCCTGCAGAAGAACATCATCAAGCGCTGCTACCTGGCCGGCAAGCCGGTGATCGTGGCCACGCAGATGCTCGAAAGCATGACCGACAAGCCCTACCCGACGCGCGCCGAAGTGACCGATACCGCCAACGCCGTTGTGGAGCTGACCTCCGCCGTGATGCTTTCCGGCGAGACCGCCAACGGCTCGCACCCCGCCCGCGTGGTGAATATGATGGGGCGCATCATCGACCGCACCGAGGCGTCCATTGACTACCGCACGCTGGCGCGCATCACGCACGACTACGTGGACCGCGACAATATCACCAACATCATGGCCTACAGCACGGTGGACACCGGGCACGACTGGAACGCCAGGGCCATCGCCGTGGTGACCGCCAACGGTATAGGCGCGCGGGCGCTGTCCAAGTTCCGCCCCAGCATCCCGATCTACGCGTTCGCGCACGACGAGGCGCTCTACCACCAGCTGGCGCTCAACTGGGGCGTGGTGCCCTTCCTGATAGAGAACCCTGAGGGGCAGCGCTTCAGCGAGGTGGCCAAGAAGACCATGGACCTCCTCAAGAACAAGGGCGCCATCTCCAACGGCGACAAGCTGGTGTTCATGGCCTCGAGCCCCTTCGGCAAGGGGCGCCCGACCAACACGATACGCTGCGAAGTGGTGGGCGATAACGCCTTCCACGACGAGACCTGAGCCCGGCGCTCATCGCCGGCCAGCAAGCCGCCGGGGAAGCTCCCCGGCGGTTTTGCTATTATTATAGGGGGCCGCGGGAGCGGTCTCCTTTGTTTTATGGATAAAGTCTACGTTTACGCGCTAGCGGCCAACCTGAGTTTCGCCATCGGGGTGCAGTTCTTCACGCATTACGCGCGGCTCCTTTCCAGTCTCTGGGTCAACTGTTTCAAGGCCGCGGTAGCCGCGGCGCTGTTCCTGGCCACCGTCCTGCTCGGCGGCGGCTTTCACCAGATCGGCGCGGGTTCGGCCGGGTTCTTCCTGTTGTCGGGCATGGTCGGCCTCGGCCTGGCCGACGTCTGCCTGGTGGAGGCCTTTTCGCTGATGGGGCCCGGGCGCACCATGATGATCTTCGGCTTCCAGCCGCTGATCATCGGCGTGCTGAGCTATTTCGCCTTCGGGCAGGCCCTCGACCCGCGCCAGCTGACGGCCGTGCTGTTCTTCGTGGCCTGCCTGTTCATCTTTTCTCTGGAATCCTTCCGCCGGCACGGCCACTGGAACGCCAGGGCCGGCCTTTTCGCCCTGGGCGGGGTAATGCTCGACGGCGTCGGGGTGGTGCTGACGCGGTTCGCCTTCAACGCCAACCCGGGCATAGGGACCACCGAGGGGAATTTTTACCGCGCCATCGGCGCGCTGCTGCTTTTTGCGGCGCTGTCGCGCCTCAAGCCTTTTAACTTTTTCTCCAGGCTCTCGGGCCTGAGCCGCGCGAGCCTGCTGTGGATAACCGCGGGCAGCTTCGCCGGCACCTACTTATCGCTGATGTTCTACCTGAGCGCCGTGCGCTACGCCGGCGCGCTGGCGGCCATCTCGGGGATAGCTATCACGGGCACGCTGTTCGCCTCGGCTTTCGAATGCGCGCTGGAGCGCAAGCTGCCTTCCGCGTACCTGCTGGTCTCGTTCTTCTTCTTTTTCGCCGGCATGTCGTTCCTGTTCTGAAAAGCGTTCCGCTTTTTGTAAGATAGCTCCTTATGACCGCCAGCCTATCGTTTCCGTTCTTCCTGCCGGCCCTGCCGGCGTTCCTGGGCGGTTTCCTGTTAGTGCTCCTCCGGGCGGGCGTCGAAGCCGAGATAGCCGGCGCGTACGGCCAGGCCGTCTCTCTCTATGCCGGGTTCAACTTTTTTCTGCTGCTTTCGGCGCTGGCCGGCTGCTACCTGGCCCGGGCGCAGCTGCTCCTGCTGGACCTGCGCCGGGGCAGGTATCTTTGCGGCGTCCTCCTGCTGCTGCCGCTGCTGCTGTCGCGCCTGCCGGTCCCGGCCTCGCCCTGGGGGACCAACGCTTTCTGGGATTGCTTCGTAAAATGCCTGGTCTTCTACGGCCTTACCTTCGCGGTGCTGGCCGCCGCTCCGGTGCTGCTCTCCGAACTTGAAACTATAGCCCCGGCGGCCGGGAAAAACTCCGCGCCCGGGCCGGAGGCGCGGCAGGCCCGGGGTTCTTCTATGCGCTTCTTCGGGGCCTTTTGCCTGGGCGCCGGCGCGGCCGCCGCGCTTTTGAGCTCGCCGGCAGCCTGGCTGGCCGGGCAGAGGACCTGGACGGGGCTTTACCTCGTTTTTGCCGCGGCGGCCGTGGCCTCCCTGTCGCGGCCGGCCGGACCTCCGCCGCAAGCCCCGGACGAAAGCGGGGACCTGGAGGCCGTGCTGACCGGCGCGGGCATCGCGCTCTGGTTCGTGGCGTCGGAGTACGTCCTGTTCCTGGTCGGCGGCCCGGAGACCGGGACCGCGGCGCAATACCTTTTTTTCTTCGCGTTCGCGGCCAATTTCATCCCGGCGCTGCGCCGCCGCCCGGTGCAGGTGGTGCTCGCCGGCGCCGTCCTCTGCGCGCTCACGGGGATCAGGTCTTCCTCCGGCCTTCTCCCTTTTTTGTTCTTCCTGCTCATGCTCCACTGGGGCGGCAGGATATATTCGCTGAGGCCGGAAGCGCCCGGGTCCGGCCGGCTCTTCGTCATGCTGGGGCTGGGCGCGCTTGGCGGGGCGCTGCTGGGCGGGGCGGGCATAGTCTGGGCCCACAGCCGCGCCGCGTCTGCCGGCGTTGCGGCGTATTCCGTGATGCTGCCGCTCATGTGCGCCTGGCTCGCCCTGATGTGGCGCGGCAGGGTAGTATATGAGACCGTGACTAAATACGGGAAATACAGGGTGGTGGACAAGCTTATGGGCAGCCGCGTCCTGCTCAATAAATACGTGAACCACGGCGGGCAGCTGCTGGAGGCCCCGGACGGGACGTCCAGGCCGGCGTCGTATTACAGCCCGGCCTCTCCCGCCGGCGAGCTGCTGGCGCGGCATTCTTTCGGGCGGGTGGCCATGTTAGGACTGGGGACCGGGGCCATGTGCTTTTATGCGAAAGAGGGGTCCTGGTGGACGGTTTACGAGCTGGACCTGGAAGTGGCGCGTATCGCCCGCACTTATTTTTCAGCCATAAAACAATGCAAGGGCAGATTGAATTTCGTCATGGGCGACGCCGGTAAAACCCTGGAAAAAGCCCTGGATTCGGAGTTCGACCTGCTGCTGGTGGACGTTTATACCGGGAAGGAGATCCCCGGGCACATGGTTTCCAAAGAGGCGTTCGGGCTGTACCGCGCGAAGCTCAAAAAGGACGGCGCGCTGCTGGTGCACGCCACCGGGCACGCGGCGGAACTTGAGGCCCGGCTGGGGGCGCACTGCTCCGGCGCCGGCGTGGAACTGCTGGGAAAGAGCGGCTACTGCCCGCTGGACTGGGGCTGCGCTCACTCCTACTGGCTCCTGGCCGCGAGCGATCCCGCTCTGCTTAAAGAATTAAGGGAACTCCGGTGGCGGGACGTAAAAGGGCGCTAAGCGGCTGTTACCGGCAGGGCATTGCCAAGCGGGCGGGGATGTGGTAGAAAATATAGAGGGGCCGGCTTCGGGGCGGCGTCGTTAAGGCAGCCGGAGAGGGGGGCTTATGAGTTCATTCGAGGAGTGCCCTAATTGCGGGCGTACGCCCGGCCATGGCGCCTCGTTCACGGTGTACGAGTGCGAGAAATGCGGCACCATGTACTGCGATAGCTGCGGCGGGGAGAAATGCCCCGAATGCGGCACGGATAAAAAACAGGAAGCCGGCGAGTGTCATAGGCAGGAATAGGCGCGCCCCCGGAGGCGCGGCGTTAAAACGGCGGGAGCCCTT